>Ga0164243_10002435_pt1 | contig 30803 bp, 28 predicted proteins | sample OricompcompostOP_FD_108781 | JGI IMG/M metagenome (GOLD analysis project Ga0164243, IMG submission 108781) | Organic Plus compost microbial communities from Emeryville, California, USA - Original compost - Organic plus compost (OP) | ecosystem: Engineered > Solid waste > Mixed feedstock >... | reverse complement strand
AGCGAAACCCAAGCCTGCAAGACGCTGCGAGAAGGTGTCGAGCTGTGCCGCGAGGTCGAGAAGAGCGGGCAGATCTACATGTTCGCCGAGAACTACCCCTACTTCGCAACCAACCAAGAGATGCGCCGGCTGTATCAGCAGGGAACGGTCGGCGAGGTCGCCTACGCCGAGGGTGAGTACATCCATCCGATGGCGCCGCGCGAATCATTACGCATCGCACCCGGCCTCGACCATTGGCGCAACAACAATCCGCCGACCTACTACTGCACACACGCCCTGGCGCCGCTGATGTACATCACCGACACCATGCCGGTCAGCGTGAACGCGCTGTCGATCACTGCCACCGAGGAGTCGGCACGAACCCGGATCAAGGCGCAGGACCCGGCTGCGGTCACCCTCTGCCGGATGAGCAATGGTGCGATCTTCCGCACCGTGTACGGCGGCCTGGCCGGCTATCGCAACTACTACCGCGTGCACGGATTCTCCGGACGTCTGGACAACGTCAGCAACAGCGAGGTCAGAGTCACCAAGAACCTCTGGCAGATCTCTGAAGATGATCATGAGGAGGTGATCTTCAAGGCGCGCTTCCCCGCCCATGAGGACCTGGCGAACCGGGCCGGCCATGGCGGCGGAGACTTCTGGACCTCCTTCCACTTCGCCGAAGCAATCCGTACCGGTGTCCAGCCGTACCTGAACGTGTATCGCGGTGTCGCGATGTCGGTGGTCGGCATCCAGGCCTGGAAGTCGGCGCTGAATGGGGGAACTCCCGTCGATGTTCCCGACTTCGCCGACGAGGAACAGCGCAAGCTCCACGAGAACGACGACTGGTCACCCTGGCCGGAAGACCGCCGAGAAGGCCAACCCTGGCCAAGTATCAACGGCCCCTTCACACCCACCGAAGAGGCGCTCGCCTTCGCCAAGCAGGTCTGGGAAGAGACCGACTACCTGGGACTGTGATCGTGGGACCCCAGCAGGAGGAGGACGACGGCCGACCGGCCACCACTCGCCGCTACCGAAGCGGCGAGTGGTTCGACGGCGATGACGAGGTAGCCATTCTCAACCGCGTGGCTCTACGCATCCCCAACGGCGACCAGGGCAAACCGGTGATCGGGATCGCCGACACCACCAGCGATCTCAATCCCTGCAACGCGGCGTTCCCCGCGCTTCTGCCCCATATCGAACGCGGGGTACGCGATGCCGGCGGCGTCCCTGCCCGGTTCCCGGCGATGTCACTGGGTGAAGACCTGATGAAGCCGTCGGCCATGCTCTACCGCAACCTGCTGTCCATCGAGCTGGAAGAACACGCCCGTGCCTATCCTCTGGACGGGATGGTGCTGCTCGCTAACTGCGACAAGACCGTTCCCGCAGCACTGATGGCAGCCACCAGCGCCGGCCTGCCATCACTGCTCCTGCTGGGCGGTGCCCGGTCCGCACCACTCCTCAGGGGGCACAGGCTCGGTAGCGGAACCGACCTGTGGCGGCTGCTGGAAGAGCGGCGGGCGGGCCAGGTCGGCGCCGATCAATGGGCCGAGGTCGAGCGGGTGTTGAGCTGCGCCGGGCCCGGTTCGTGCAACACCATGGGCACCGCCTCAACGATGGCGCTGATGACCGAGGCGTTGGGCATGTGTCTGCCGGGAATCACCGGCTGCCGCGCCGGAGGCAACGAACTGGCCGATCACGCGTACCGGACCGGGGTCGAGATCGTCCGACTCGTGACGGCCGGGTCCACGCCGCAAGATCAGATGACTCAGCAGGCACTGGACAACGCCTACCGGATAATCGCCGCAGTCGGCGGCTCGACGAACGCCGTCATCCATCTGGCCGCCGTGGCGGGACGCCTCGGGCTGGATTGCGGCCTGTCCCGGATCGACCGGATCTGGGCCGACATCCCTTTGCTCGTGGATGTCGAACCTTGTGGCTCCGGCCTGATCCACGACTTCCATGCCGCCGGCGGATACCCCACGTTGGCGCGCGTGATGATCGACGCCGGCCTCCTCGATCCGGCCGTGACAACGGCCACCGGCATCCCGCTGGTCAAGCTGGCGCGCACGGCACCAGAGCCGTCGGGGGTGATTCGGCCGGCATCGGATCCGGTGCTCCCAGGGCCGACCCTTGCTGCGGTCTTTGGGACTCTTGCTCCGGACGGAGCCGTGATCAAGGTCGCTGCCGCCAGCCCCGAACTGCTGCAGCACCGCGGCCGCGCGGTGGTTTTCCAGGACTACGAGGAGATGCGGCAGCGACTCGACGACGATCGGCTGGAGATCCGCGCCGATGACGTGATTGTGGTCCGCGGCTGCGGGCCCGTGGGCGTTCCGGGAATGCCGGAATGGGGAATGGCGCCGATTCCTCGACGGCTCGCCGAGGCAGGCGTACGTGACATCCTGCGCATCTCTGACGGCCGGATGAGCGGCACCAGCTTCGGAACCGTCGTGCTGCATGTGGCACCCGAGGCAGCAGCCGGCGGCCCACTCGGACTGGTCGAGGACGGTGATCTGATCGCCCTCGACCTCGATCAACGGCGGCTCGACCTGTACGTCGAGCGAGCCGAGCTGGAGCGGCGTGTACTCGGCAAACCGGCGCAGACCAACCATCTCCGCGGGTGGCCCCGGCACTACCAAGAACACGTCCTGCAGGCCCCCGACGGCTGCGACATGGACTACCTGACAGGTCCGACGCCCGAGGCTAGACGCTTCATCGAGCCCGTCGTCGGACGATCATGACTTGTCGGACGATCATGACGCCGACCACGCAGATCGCAAGATCATTCCCGAAGGCGACGACAACCACCGCACGTTCAGCAGCAGGAGGATTCTGGTGACACTCGAAAGTCAACGCGCACTGGTGACCGGTGGAACACGAGGCATCGGACGAGCCATCGCCGAAGCCTTCCACAGGCGAGGCTGTGCAGTGGTGACCGTCGACATCGACCCGGCCGACACGGCTTGGCCCCACTATGAATTTGATCTTGCCGACACGAAGGGCATCCCCCGTCTGGTGTCGACCATCGAGGCTGCCGAAGGTCAGTGCGACATTCTGATCAACTGTGCAGCGATGCCGAGCCGGGTGCCGTTCCTGGAACTGGAAATCGACCATCTCGATCACGTGCTGAGCGTGAACCTGAAGGCGGCGGTCTTCCTGTCCCAGGCGGTGGCCCGCGGCATGGCCGAACGTGGATACGGCCGCATCGTCAACATCACGTCGATCCACGGCTCGCGCGGCGCCCGAGAGTGTCTGGTCTATGACATGTCGAAGGCCGCGCTCGGTGCCCTGACCCGAACACTCGGTATGGAACTGGCCGGAACCGGCATCCTCGTCACTGCCATCGCACCGGGTTTCATCGACACCCGTGGAACCGATCTCACCCAGCCTAGGTTCAAGACCGTCTACCAGGAGTTCGGCAAGCTGCCGCTGGGTCGGGCAGGGCGACCGGAGGAGGTGGCTGAGCAGGTCGTCTGGTTGGCTAGCCCCCAGAACACGTATGTGACCGGAACGGCGCTTGCCGTCGACGGGGGCCTGTCGGCCACGTTCTGAGCTGTCGGTCCTACGTTCGTACGTTGGGCTGCCGCAGGTGTTCGGCGTCTCACGGGTGGCCTCATCGACCCGCACGTCCGGCGCGCAACAGGCGGCCCGGCCTGGCACCGGTGGGAACCCCGTCGGCAAGCACCAGTGTGCCGTTGACGACAACGGTGTGGATCCCGGTGGGCGGGATCAGCGGGGTCGTGTAACCGGCGCGATCATCGAGCTCCGACGGGTCGAAGACGACCAGATCGGCTCGGCCGCCCGCCCGGACGATCCCGCGGTCGGTAAGGCCGAGCCTTCGCGCCGGCTGCCCGGTCGCCTTGTACACCGCGGATTGCAGCGGCAGCCCGTCCTCGAGCAGCCGTCGCAGTGCGCGGGGGAAGGTGCCGATCGAACGCGGATGCGGAACGTTGGCGGTATGGCCCAAGTCAAGCGCCACACCGTCTGAGGCGATCGACACCCGAGGGTGCCGCAGCGCAGCCATCATGTCCTGATCCGTGGAGCCGGCGACGATGACGTCCACCCGGCCGCCGGCTTCCAGGAACACGTCCAGCAGCAGCTGGGCCCAGTCCACACCGGTTGGTTGCGCCGCCTGCCGCAGGTCGAGACCGACGACCGACCGACGGGCAGCCTTCGCGACCATGACACGGGACGGATCACCGATGTGGTCGTGCAGGGCGGCGACCAGGCCGGCGGGATCGGCCTCCGCCGCGGCGGTGACCGCGGCCACCCCACGGGCCCGCAAGCGCGGCGGGAACAGCTGCAGCGCCGTCGTGTGGCCGGCCAGATACGGATACAGGTCGGCTTCGAAGCGCTCCGGGGCGTCGTCCAGAACGGCAAGCGCCGCAGCGATACCACGGGCATCGACGTCTCTCAGTGATCTGAGGTGAGACAGTTGCACTCGGGTCCCGTGCGGTCCGGCGGCGGTGATCAACTCCCGCACCGAATCGGCCAATGAGTCGGCGGCGTAGGAACGTAGGTGAACGGCCAGCAACGCATCCGCTGCTGCGACCTCGGCGGCAAGTTCGGAAAGCTCCTGGTGTGTGGCGAGCTCTCCCGGCGGATACATCAGGCCGAGGCTGAGGCCGGCGACACCGGACGCAAAGGCCGAACGCAGGTGTTCCCGCATCAGGGCCCATGCTTCTTGTGTGGCGGGGTCATGGCCCTGCTCAGCCACGAGTTCACGCAGAACACCGTGTCCGACCAGGGCAACGACGTTCGTCGCCGCAGGGCTGCGGCCGAGCCGCCGGAAGTAGCCGGCCGCGTCGTCCCAGTCGATATCGACATCGGGACACACGTCGATCGTGTCGATCACTGATCGGAGCCGGCCGGTGTCTTGCGTCACCGGGAACGGGCTCATGCCGCAGTTGCCGATCACCTCGGTGGTCACGCCTTGGTACACGCGGGTCTGGGCATCCGGATAGCGCAGGCGGGTCAGATCTGAATGGGTGTGGAGATCGATGAATCCTGGTGCGACCACCAATCCTCGGCAATCCACTCTGCGGACATCACCGAAAAAGCCGGGCGAGGTCGCTGGACCGAGCACGGCGATAACGGTGTCGCCGCCGATCAGGAGATCACCGGCTCGGGGAGGGGCGCCGCTGCCGTCGACCAAGAGACCGCCGGAAAGGAGCAGGTCGGCCGTCATCGGCCGGGTGACTGTCGAGGATCCTCCAGCCCCAGCCGGTCCAGCGCATCGGCATGGATGATGGCCTCGATCTGTTCCGCCGAGATCCGAGGAAGCGCCGTGCCGGCCAGGATGTCATTGACCGCGCGGAGCCGTTCGATCCCGTCCTGGGGGGTTGAATGAGGGTAGTCCGACCCGAACAGCAACTTGTCCATCACACGCCATTCCGACGCCATGACGAGCCCCTCGTAGCACGTCCATGGCCTGACATAGAGCATGGAGACGTCGGCATACACATGGGGATGCTTGCGAACAATGGTCACCGTCTCCCGGGTGAACGGGTGGCCCAGATGCGCCATTACGATCTTCAGATCGGGGTAGTCGATGGCGATCTCATCCATCAGCAGCGGATGGCTGTACCGGTTCGGTGCGAAGCGGATCGGTGACGTGCCCTGATGGAACAGGATCGGCAGGCCCTCACGTTCGGCGTAGCGGTAGAGCCGGCGGGCATTGCGTCCGAGCGGGTCGAAGACCTGGTAGTTGGGTCCCAGCTTGATTCCCTTGAGTCCGGCTGCGCGGCATCGCTCCAGCTCGGCCGGATGATTGGGATCGTCGGGATGGAGAGACATGAAGCCGATGCGCTTCGACGGTCGAGCGGCGACAAACTCCTCGATCACGCGGTTGACCGAGGCGTACGGGCGTGGGGTGAATGCTCCGTAACCGTCGGGGATGGCGATGTTGCAGATGATCGAGACGTCGGCCGCTCGCGTCTGGGAGTCGTAGTCGGCCCACGTGGTGGTCAGCGGCAGGCTGTCCTCGCCTTCGCGCCAACTGTCGCCGACAACCGCTTCGTCGGGTGGAACGACATCACGATGGGTCGGACCGTGGCTGTGGACGTCGACGATCACAACATTCCTCGGATTCGGGTCGCTGGAGACGCCGGCTGGGTCGGCCCGAGTCCGGTGGGTTTCGGCCTGAGGCGAGCATCCGACCGCAGACCACACCGTGAACCGAACAGACCAGCCACTCCGGCGGAGCAGTTGCTAGTGACGAAGTTTGAAAGTAGCTTTCAGTGAGCGGATTGTCAATGATGGTCCCGGAAGCGGACCGGACGAGGAGCAGCGATGTCCACCACGCTTGATCCGACGCCGCAGCCTCTGCGGCTAGGAATTCTCGGTGGACGCCGCGGACGGGCGCTGGCCCGCGCCGCGGAGACGCTCACCGAAGAAGTCGAGGTGGTCGCCGTGTGCGACATCGACGAGGCAGTCCGCGAGCAGTGGCACGCCGAGCTCCCCGACGTCCGGATCTATGCCGATGAGCAGACGCTGCTGGGCGACGATGCAGTGGACGCTGTCGTGGTCGCCACACCGGTGCCGCAACACACCACGCAGGCCATCGGGGCCCTACGGGCGGGGAAGCACGTCCTCAGCGAAGTCCTGGCGTGCCAATCGATCGAACAAGGCCAAGCTCTGGTGGAAGCCGTCGATCGCACCGGCTTGACGTACATGATGGCGGAGAACTCCTGCTACACGCGAACGAATCTGGCGGTGCGGCGCCTTGCCGAGATAGGAGCGTTCGGCCAGCTCAGTTACCTGCGCGGTGGATACCTGCACGACGTGCGAAATCTCGCACACGAGGCCGGCGGGGCACTTACCTGGCGCGGACGAGGTCGGGCCAGCGTGGCCAATCTGAGTTATCCCAGCCACGCCCTCGGTCCATTGATGCACTGGCTGGCAGCAGCCAACGGTCCCGACGACCTGCCGGTAAGCCTGACAGCGGCGACGAGCTCCTCACCGGCGACGGCCGACTACTTCCGGCACACCTTCGGCGCCGACCATCCCGGGGCCCGGGCCGACTTCTGGGGAAGCGGTGACACCGGCAGCATGTTGATCACCACCCGGTCAGGAGCCATCGTCGACATCCGGGTTGATCTCGGATCCCCCCGACCGCACAGGTCGCACACGACCTACCACGAGCTACAAGGTTCCCGCGGGTTGTTCATGGGTTCTCGCGGTGTCGGTGACTCCGCGCTGGTCTGGTCCCAGGTCACCGAAGGCCTCGCCGCCGAAGGGGAGTCCGGTGATATCGGGGGAGAGTCTGCGGTCGGTCTGGACAAGATCATCTCCCGATATGATCATCCGCTGTGGAGCACTCGGTTCGGTCATCGCGACGAGCTACAGGGGCACTACGGCGGCGACTTCTTTGTCGTTGAACGGTTCGCCGCTGCGATCCGCAACGGTGAACCATCGCCCATCGATGTCCGGACAGCTGTCACCTGGAGCGTCGTGACGGAACTGTCGGCGCGGTCCATCGCAGCCGGCGGCGATCCGGTTGAGTTTCCCCGGCTCTAGGACGCGACGCACTCGGGACCTCCCGGCGAGTGGTGTCGCGACTTTGAGGACCCGGAAGCAGCGCGGGCGATTCACGCGGTCCGGCGAGGCCGACGATGGCGCTAACCTGTGTGCGTGGCAAGTCCCAAGACGCTCGGTGGTCTGCACGGTCTGGACCGGATGGTCGCGATCATGGACGCGCTGATGGAGACACCGGAAGCGACGTTGGCGGCCATATCGCGCGCAACGGGGCTCAGTGAGCCAACGGTCCATCGCTACCTCGGCTCGCTCCGGCGGCACGGACTGGTCAGTCGAACCGCCGCGGGCACCTACTCACTCGGCCTGCGTCTGTTCGAACTCGGCTACAGCGCACTCCTCGGGCAACCACCTGCCGTCGTCGCCCGCCCCCATCTCGAGTCCCTCCGGGACCAGTTCGGCGAAACGGTCGTCATGGCCGAGAACGAGGGCACCCGCCTGACTCTGATCGCCGCCGCCGAGAGCCTGCACGGCGTGAGCAAGGGCGCGAAGGTCGGAGAGCCGGATTTCTGGCATTCCACATCGTTGGGAAAGGCCATCCTGGCCGAGCTTGACCCGAAACGCGCGCGTGTGATCCTGGAAGAGTCGCAGCCCACCAGATTCACCAGTCGCACGATGACCGACATCGATGAGATCCTGGCTTCGCTGGGGCGCGTCCGTGCCAACGGCTTCGCCATGGACGACGAGGAGAGCGAAGTCGGCCTGCGCTGTGTCGGCGCGGCGGTCCGTGATGCCCAAGGTGTGCCGCGGTTTGCGATCAGCGTCAGTGGTCCGGCCTACCGAATCACCCTGGACGCCGTGCCGGAGATCGCCACAGCCATCAAGGCCGCCGCAAGCGAACTCTCCGGAGCACTCGGCTGCCTGGGCCCCGCTGCCTAACCAACTCTCGCGGCCACCTCGATGGTCGGCTTGTGACACCGGCCACCGGCTGCACCGTCGAAGGATACTTCCGCTCAGCAGAATGACCAGCAGAATGACGGCGATGCATTGGGGGCGTCGGAACCCGTGATGCTGCTCCGGCCGGCGCGCAAGCCGTCGCCGCGGGCCACGAAATGCGCGGGGCGTCGCTTGCCGCCCGGTCCACGACGACCCCATGCCGACTGGCCGACGATTACCAACGCAGCAAGAGAAATCGCCTGACGTACGACCACGGTCGCCGGCCTCGGTAGTGCCCACGGGGCGCCATTCGCTCCCGATGACCGGGTGCGAGTACCCACCCGACCGGCGAACATCGCTCGCACGCAACGTAAGCGCCGGTGGGGGCTCCGGGTGGACCACTCAAACGTGATTCAAACCCGCCTGGTTCCTATTGACGTGCGGTCCGCGCACTGCTTAGATCGCTATCTGGAACCACCTTACGCTAGGCGGAATACTCGGGGCGTGTCCCATCCTCGGAGGCTAGGACCAACATGACTTCTTCACAGGCATTCAGCCGTCGCCGCTTGATCGGATACGGAGCCGGAGCGCTCACCATCGGCGCCGTCTCCGGACTGTCGGCATGCACCGGCTCCACACCACCTCTCCCGCCGGCCCAAGGCGGCGGCGGAGCAAACAGCGTCCGCGAATCGCCGATGCTCGCCGAGCAGGTCAAGGCGGGCAAGCTGCCGAAGCTGGCAGAGCGGCTCCCCACGAAGCCGATGGTGCAGGAGCTGTGGTCCGGGCCGGGCCAGTACGGCGGAACGCTGCACGTCGCTGAGGACGACGCACTCCAGGCCCAGGTTGTCACATCATACGCCTCCTACGGACTACTCGAGTGGAACCTCCGCGGCACCGACGGCGTTCCGAGCCTGGCCGAGTCGTTCGAAGCGAACAGCGACAACTCGGAGTATCGGATCAAGCTTCGGCAGGGTTTGAAGTGGTCAGATGGCAAGCCCTTGACCACCGACGATGTGCTGTTCGCGTTCAAAGACGTCCACCTCAACAAGACACTCAATCCGACGCCGCCTGTCTGGTTACGCAATCCGGACCTGACCGACCCGAAGATCTCAGTCGACGGCGACGCCATCGTGGTCAAGTTCAAGGGCCCGTTCTCACTGTTCCGCAAGTACCTGTACATGCCGTTCCAGTCGCATCAGGCGATCAAACCGAAGCACTATCTCCAGGCCTTCCACCCGGATTTCACCTCGCAGAAGAAGCTCGAGGCTGCCGCCAAGAAGGCCGGGTTTGATACCTGGGACCAGTTGTTCGGCGCAAAGGACGATCCGTGGCTCAATGCGGACCGGCCGACCGCCGCGGCGTTCGTCATGCAGAAGGCGGCGTCCGGCAACTCGCGAACGGCCAGCTATGTCCGGAACCCGTACTACTTCAAGACCGATCCCGACGGGCGGCAGTTGCCGTACATCGACAAGATGAACGCGCAGATCCTGTCCGATGACACGCTCAACCTGCGTGCGGCCAACGGTGAACTGGACCTGCAGGCCACCGAGCTCGCCTTCACGAGCACGGGGCTGTTGCAGAAGAGCGCAGAATCGAAGGGTTTCCGGGTCATGCGCTGGCAGGCTCGCAGTTCCAACATCAACTTGTTCCTCAACCTTTCGCACAAGGATCCGGCGACCCGGAAGCTCTTCGCCAACATCGACTTCCGGGCGGCGTTGTCGCACGCGATCAATCGGGACGAACTCAACAGCCAACTTCTCGGCGGGATCGGCACCTACCGCCAGTTCACACCCGAACCACCCGATGCGTATGCGATCGACGGAGCCGGCCGTCGCTTCCTGGAGTACGACGTCGCCACCGCGAACAAGCTTCTCGACGGCCTCGGTCTGACGAAGCGCAACAGCAGCGGCATCCGACTGCGCTCGGATGGGAAGCCGCTGGAGTTCGTGGTGATCTTCGTGGAAGCAGCCGCAATCGTGAAGCTGTCCGATGCGCTCAACTTCGTGGCCAACACCTGGAAGGAGATCGGGGTGAAGCTGACACTGAAACCGGTCGACAACACCCTCTACTACGAGATCCTGCCGTCCAACAGCTACGACATCATCCAGTACACCGGCCACTCGGTGGATTGGGACATGGAACCGATCTGGTTCGTCCCGCAGAACAACTCGTTCCGTGCCGCCCCGGCCTACGGCGACTGGTGCTCGACCAACGGAAAAGTCGGTATGGAGCCGACGGACGACATCAAGAACCTGTGGAAGCTTTGGGGCGAACTCGTCGGCGCGCCCACCGATGAAGCTCGCATCGAAGCCGGGCGCAAGATCACCAAGCAGTGGGACGAGCAGGTCTATGTGATCGGTCTGATCGGGATTCCCTTCCGTCCCGCGATCGCCAACGTCAAGCTGCAGAACGTCCGTGACGACAAGGAAGTACCCAGTGTGTACTTCCACGGCTTCGAGGGTGTGACGAAGCCGGACCAGCAGTGGTTCAAGGACTAGGACCGTCGGGCGGCACTGCGCGGATTCCCCGCGCCGGAAGGTGACTCTATGCTCAAGTTTGCGGCACAGCGGCTCGTCTACGCTGTCGCGACGGTAGTGGTGATCTCGTTCGTGGTGTTCTTCATCATCCAACTGCCGCCCGGTGACTACCTGACGACGTTGACAGCGCAGATGCAGCAGCAGGGGCAGACGGTTGACCAGGCCTACCTCGACGCGCTGCGGGCCCGCTACGGCATCGGCCAATCCTTCTTCGTCCAATACACCAAGTGGGCGACAGGTCTGTTCCACGGAGACTGGGGCCTTTCCTTCCAGTACATGCAACCCGTCTCGACACTCATCGCCAGCCGCCTACCGATGACGCTGCTGCTCGGAATCGCGACACTGCTCATGAGCTGGGTGCTGGCCCTGCCTGGTGGGGTGTATTCGGCGGTCCGTCAGCGATCGTGGGGCGACTACACCATTTCCGGGTTGTCCTTCGTTGCGCTTGCGGTCCCCGGCTTCCTCGGCGCGCTCGTCCTTGCCTACTTCGGGTTCCGGGTCGGGATGAACGTCGGCGGACTGTTCTCCAGCGCCTACGCAAACGCGCCCTGGAGCCCCGGCAAGGTGATCGATCTCCTCAAACATCTCTGGATGCCGATGGTCCTCATCGGATTCGCGGGAACCGCATCGATCATCCGGATAGTCCGGGCCAACCTCCTGGACGAGCTGCACAAGCCCTATGTGACCACTGCCCGGGCCAAGGGGATGTCCGAGTCCGGCCTGATCCTCAAGTATCCCGTGCGGATCGCACTGAATCCCTTCTTCTCAACGGTCGGCTGGCATCTACCTGCCATTTTCGACGGGGAGGTCATCGTGGCCCAAGTCCTTGCGCTCGGCACCGTCGGGCCGTTGATGTTGGGCGCACTGCAGGCCCAGGACATGTACCTGGCTGGCGGCATTCTGCTGATCGTCTCCATCCTCACCGTGATCGGAACGTTCATCTCCGACCTGCTCCTCGCGGCCGTTGATCCGCGAGTCCGCTTTGGGAGGGCCTGACCCGTGACCTTGCAACTGCCCACCCTGGGTGAGGAGCTGACCTCACGCCAACCCGACCAACCCGCAGATCCCCGGGTCCAAGACACCCACGCATCACAATCACGGCTCATCTGGAGACGGTTCCGCCGACATCGGTTGGCCGTGATCGGCGGCATTGTTCTCGTTCTGATGTACCTCGTCGCCCTGTTCGCGGGCTTCGTCGCGCCGTTCGGAAGCAACACATTCCAGGCAGACCAGGCACTGAGGCCACCACAGCTGCCCAAGTTCTCACTGGCCCACGGCTTCTATGTCCACCCGTCGGTCGGCAAGACCAACATCCAGACGATGGATCGTGAGTTCGTCGAAGATCGGAACACCTACGTGGAACTCAGGTTCTTCGTCAGGGGCGACAAGTACAAACTGTTCGGGGTGATCCCCGCCGATCGGCACCTTTTCGGACCCAAGGATCCACATCAGCGGTGGTATTTGCTGGGCGCCGACCGGGCGGGTTCCGACCTGTACTCCCGCATCATCTACGGATCACAGATATCGCTATCGATCGGCCTACTCGGCGTCGGAGTCTCACTTGTCCTGGGACTTCTCATCGGCGGCGTGTCGGGCTACTTCGGCGGTTGGGCCGACACCGTCATCCAGCGGGTGATCGAATTGATCATCTCGATCCCGACACTGCCGCTCTGGCTCGGACTGGCTGCTTCGGTGCCGCCCCAGTGGGGACCGACCCCCACTTATTTCATGATCACCATCATCCTGTCGTTGATCGGATGGACAGGTCTGGCGCGGGTCATCCGCGGCCGACTGCTGCAGGCACGCGGCGAGGATTTCGTTCTCGCCGCCCGGCTGGACGGACTCGGGTCGGGCCGCATCATCGGGCGCCACCTGCTCCCGTCCTTCGCATCGCACATCATCGCGACCGTGAGTCTCGCGGTGCCATCGATGATCTTGGCCGAGACTGCCCTTTCGTTCCTCGGGCTGGGATTGCGGGCGCCGGCGGTGTCCTGGGGGGTCCTGCTCCAGGATGCGCAGAGCCTGCAGACCCTGGACAGTGCGCCATGGCTGCTGCTGCCCGGGATCGCTGTCGTGCTGGCCGTCGTGGCATTCAACTTCGTTGGGGACGGACTGCGGGACTCCGCCGATCCGTATGGGAGGAGGGACTGATGCGGTTCTTCAACGCTCGTGCCAGGGCGCGGTTCGATCATGCAGCCGAGGTAGGGCTGAGGGAGGCGACTGTAGCCGATGACACGCTGCGAGAACGCGATGTGGTCCTCAGTGTCCGCGACCTCAAAACGATCTTCCGTACCGACGATGCCGAGGTCAAGGCCGTCGACGGGGTCAGCTTCGACGTCAGGCGTGGCGCGACCCTGTGCATCGTCGGAGAGTCCGGGTCCGGCAAGTCAGCGACGGCACGATCGATCCTCCAGGTCGTTGACAATCCAGGTCTGGTGGAGTCGGGCCAGATCCTGTACCGGCGCGGCCCCGATGATCGAGTCATCGACATCGCCGCGCTCGACCCCCGCGGCGCAGCTCTGCGGACGATCCGCGGCGGCGACATCGGTCTGGTGTTTCAGGAACCCATGTCGTCGCTCAGCCCCGTGCACACGATCGGCGATCAAATCGTCGAAGTACTGCGGCTGCATGACCCGCAGACGCCCGCCGAGATGCGAGCCCGCGCGATCGACGAGCTGGGCAGGGTCGGCATCCCTGAAGCCGAAGAACGATTCGGCGCCTACACCTTCCAACTGTCCGGAGGAATGCGTCAACGCGCCATGATCGCAATGGCGCTCGTCACGCGACCCGCACTGCTGATCGCCGACGAACCCACAACTGCGCTCGACGTGACGACCCAAGCCCAGATCCTCCAACTACTCGCCGACCTGAAGTCGACACTCGGCATGACGATGATCTTCATCACCCACGACCTCGGTGTGGTGGCCGAGATCGCCGACGACGTCATCGTGATGCGGCACGGCACGGTCGTGGAAGCCGGACCGGTCGACGGAATCTTCCACGATCCGCAGCATCCCTACACCCGACAGCTGCTGGCGACCCTGCCCCAACGAAGCACGCTGGGCGGCTGGGCAGCCGCCAGCAAGAACACACCGGAACGTCCCAGCGAGCCAACGACCGCGCCCATCCTGGAGATCGAGCACCTGGACGTCACGTTCAGCGGATCATCCGGACGGATCTTCGGAGGCAACCGGCGAGCAGTTCACGCCGTCAAGGACCTGTCACTCGCGATTCCCGCCGGCTCGACGATGGGACTGGTCGGCGAATCCGGCTCCGGCAAAACAACACTGGGCCGGTGCGTCCTGCGGGCCTATCAGCCCGACAGCGGAGCGATCCGCTATCACACCGACGGCGGAACCGTTGACCTGGCGCGGCTCACCGATCAGCAGCTGGCACCGTACCGGCGCGAGATCAGGATGATCTTCCAGGATCCGTACGGGTCGCTCAATCCCCGCCTCACCGTGCGTCAGGTCATCGGCGACCCTCTCCGGGCAGCCGGCGTGGAACGAGCCGAGATCGACGCACGCGTTGCGCAGATGCTGGACCTCGTCGGCCTCCGTCCCGACATGGCGAGCCGCTACCCGCACGCCTTCTCCGGGGGTGAGCGTCAGCGGATCGGCATCGCCCGGGCGTTGATAACCCGGCCGCGGCTTGTTGTGGCCGACGAGGCCGTGTCCGCACTCGACGTATCCGTGCGCGGACAGATCCTCGAACTCCTCGCAGATCTGCAGTCCGAACTGGGACTGACCTACCTCTTCATCTCCCATGATCTTTCGGTCGTCGAACGAATCTGTGACCGTGTGGCAGTGATGTTCCACGGCCAGATAGTGGAGGAGGCCAAGGCATCCGACATCTTCACGGCCCCGACGCACGAATACACCAAGGCCCTCCTGTCCGCGATTCCGCTACCGGATCCACGGCTGCGCGGGACTCGGGAACTGCTCACCTACCGGCCAACAGACGACATGGTGTCTGTATGACCGCCACCAAACCGACGCGGGCAACGTCGGTGTGACGTCTCATTCAGGCGTTCCATACTTCGAATCGGATAGGGCAGCGTGAAAGGCCCATTCAGTGAGCGTTGGGTTGTGCACGCCGTGCGCGATAACCTCGGGTCGTGACCGCAGCACGTAAGGGGGCGGCCCCCGCCTCAACGATGACCGGTGTAGACCGAGTCGCCTCCGTGCTCGACGCGCTCCAAGAGCGGCGAGTGGCATCGCTCGCCGAGGTCGCCCGTGCCGCGGGTCTGAGCGAGCCGACAGCCCACCGGTACCTCAGCGCCCTCAGCGAGCACCGGCTTGTCACCCGAGACCCGTACACCGGGGCCTACCGGCTGGGCATCAAGCTGTTCGAACTCGGTCGAAACGCCCTCCCGTTGCCCGATCCCCGAGAAGCCGCACGCCCTCACCTCCGCGCGTTGCGTGACCAGTTCGGCGAAACCGCCGAGATGGCCGCACACGACGGCAGCCGACTGATCATCATCGCCGTCGAGGAAGCGTTGCACGGTGTCGCCAAGGGGGCTCACGTCGGCGAACCCGACCGCTGGCACTCCACTTCCCTCGGCAAGTCCATCCTCGCCGAACTGGACCCAGCGACGGCTCGTTCAATCCTTGAAGCCGCGACCTTGACTCGGTTCACCAGCCGAACTCTGGTCGATCCCGACGAGGTGCTCGCCTCACTGGCACGAGTGAGGGCCAACGGCTACGCGATGGACGACGAGGAAAGCGAAGTAGGCCTCCGCTGCATCGGAGCCGTGGTTCGCAACGGCAGGGGTGAACCGCGATACGCCATCAGTGTCAGCGGACCGACGTACCGCATCACCCTCGAAAGCGTCGACCGGATCGCTGCAGCCGTCCGCCAAGCGGCCGAAGCGATCTCCCGTGAACTCGCCAAGACACAAGGGTAGGCATAGTCTCGCCTCCGCGATCGGCCGCGATGCCGATCCGCGCGGCTGTCCGAGCATCAGGCTGCTGGTGAGAGGTCACTGGGGTCGCTGACGACCGACAGGCTGGAAATTGCTTTGGCGGTCGGCACGTTGGTGCCACGGTGTTGATCGTGGCCGATACGCGTTTCGATGAGTGGATCGCTGATCACTACGAACTCTTGTGGCCTGAACTGTTCGATCCTCTGGTCCTCGACCCGGCCGTGCGGTTCCTGGCTGACCTCGCCGGCGCCGACACGGCGGCGGTGAATCCTGGCGCGAGGACGATGAGGCCGGCAGGACCGAGCTCGACGCCCAGCCCGCGGGCAATCCGCGGCAGCAATCCGACAGGCAGCGTCTCTGTCATGACGACGATGAAGGCGCCCAGTGCGATGGCCCCGACCGATGCCCAACCCCGGCGTACACCATGATCAGGGCCGCCGCTCCGCCGCGTCGGAACGGCGGCGGCGCATGTTGTTGCAGTCATAACCCGGACCGGTGTACCGGACTCGGTGCGGCTCATGCTGTCGGCCCGTCGTCGGCAAGCCGTACCCCGGTCATCGGCCACCGCGCAGCCGGCGGAAAGAAGTTGCGGTACGACGCCCGTGTATGACCAGGTGGTGTAAGAGCGCATCCGCCGCGGAGGACCATCTGGCTGGACATGAACTTGCCGTTGTATTCGCCGATAGCACCGGAGGGCGCGTGGTAGCGCGGGTAGGGCAGGTACGCTGACGACGTCCACTCCCAGCAGTCGCCGAAGAGCTGGCGCAGCCGTCCGGTTGATTGGCCGGCGGGCGTCGGATGCCAAGTTGTGATGTTCGCGAGGTTCGGCGACCACGAGCACTGCTTTGCGTCCTCTTCGACGCGTGCCGCGTGCTCCCACTCTGCTTCGGTCGGCAGCCGCGCGCCGGCCCAGGTTGCGTACGCGTCCGCCTCGAAATGGCTCACGTGGCAGACCGGCAACGACAGGTCGATCGGCTGCGTCCCGGCCAGCGTGTGTTCGAACCAGACACCGTCGCGGTGTCGCCAATAGAACGGCGCGCGCCAGCCGTCCTGGTTCACCTTGGTCCAGCCATCGGACAGCCACAACTCTGCCCGGCAGTACCCGCCGTCGGCAATGAAGTTGAGCCAATCACCGTTGGTGACTAAGCGGTCCGCAAGCCGATAACTGGCGAGCCATTGCTGATGCCGCGGGAGTTCGTTGTCAAAGCTGAACTGACCGTCGGAAGATGGTTTGTGCCCGATTTCAACCATTCCTGCGTCGTACTCGATCCAGTTCAGTTCGTCGGAGATGCCTCCCGAGGGGGCCTGCCCGGCGTATACCGGCCCCAGCGGGTTCAGCGAAAGCACGTGTTTGATGTCCATCAGCAGCAACTCCTGATGCTGCTGTTCGTGGTGGAAGCCGAGCTCGATGGTTGGAACCAGCTTTGCGAGGGTGCCTTCGTCGAGCCGAGTCATGAGGTCCCGCATCCGGTCATCGACATTGTCCCGGTAGAGCCCGACCTCGTACGCACTCGGTCGACTGATCACACCGCGCATCGGGCGGGCATAGCGAGGTCCGACCGCTTCGTAGTAGCTGTTGAAGAGGAACCAGTAAGTGTCCTGGAACGGAGCGAACTTGATCTCATTCTCCGCCAGCAGGAAGGTCTCGAAGAACCAGGTCACGTGAGCGCGGTGCCACTTGGTCGGCGACGCATCGGGCATTGACTGGACAGTCTGATCTTCCGGCGACAGCGGGGCAGCGAGTCGCTCCGTGTACGCCCTGACCGCGTCGTAACGGTCGATCAGCCTGGTGGGATCAATCTGATCGCTCATATGCGTCTCCCATTTGCTCGGCTATCTCGCGTGCCGGCGACGCCACGACGCCACTGCGGCAGCTTCTCCTCCAAACAGCGCGACGGTGTCGTCCCGCCGTCCCTTCGACTCCAGATGAGCTGCTGATCCGTGCGGTGCCCAAGACCGGTCGCCGATCGGTGACGTGCGCCCCGCTCGTCTTACGCCGAAATCGAGAACCTGTGACCAATTCACAGGCCGAACGGCGCCGCTGGACGTAAGGGGAGGGGCCCTCACGCCACTCACCATGACGGCGAGAAGCAGCCGCCGCCTCACCAGCGGTCGTCGGACCAGGGGTCCTGGGCCGCGTGATCGAGAAGGACGCATGGCCCGTGACGATGACCCGGATAGACATCGACCTGACCGACCAGCAGTTAAGGGATGCGTTGATGGCCGATGCCGCCAACGGACTCTTGGCCCCTGCGAAGGTCTGCCCGCCGAAGTACTTCTACGACCAGCGCGGCAGCGTTCTGTTCGAGCGCATCTGCTCGCTGCAGGAGTATTACCCGACACGGACCGAACGCAAGATCCTGACGCGTTGGGCTGACGCGATGGTCGCGGCCGATCCACCGTTCACTTCGCTGGTGGAACTCGGATCCGGGACCTCTGCGAAAACGCCGCTGATCTTGGACGCAATGCTGCGACTGAGTCCGGATGTCAACTATGTCCCGGTGGATGTGAGTCCCCATGCTCTGGCCGATGCGGTCGGGAAGCTCAGGGACGCCTATCCGGCACTGCCGATCCACGGCGTTGTCCGAGATTTCCAACAGCCACTGGGCACGTTGCCGAACCACGGTCATCGACTGATGGCCGTTCTGGGAGGCACCATCGGAAACCTCGACCCATCGGCGCGGGCTGAATTCCTGACCGGGCTTGCCGCGACGCTCGAGCCCGGAGAAGGACTACTTCTCGGAGTGGACTTGGTGAAGGATCCAGCACGTCTGGTTGCGGCCTACGACGACGCCGCAGGAGCGACCAGCGCATTCAACCTCAACATGCTGAACGTGCTGAACCGGCTGCTGGACGCCCGCTTCGACCCGGGCCGCTTTGATCACGTAGCCCTCTGGAACGCGACCGAGTCGTGGGTCGAAATGCGACTTCGGGCACGCGAGCCGATGAAGATCCGGCTGGGAGTGTTGGACACAACTGTCGCCTTCGAAGAGGGGGAGGAGATGCGCACGGAGATCTCCACCAAGTTTCGCCGCGAGACGGTCGAGAGGGAGCTCAGTTCGGCAGGTTTCGGACTCGCTGGATGGTGGGCGGACACCGACGGTCCAAGCACCGGAACCGGCGACGGCGACTATGCGATGGTCCTCGGCATACGACGTCAACCATCGCACTGAAGTTCGTCGAAGGGCTGCCTCATGATGGGCATCCATGACGGCCATGCGATCCTGGCGTCCGGGTCGATGTAGTCCGCATCCACCCACGCGGCACGGACCGGTACGGCCGCTGGTCGCTAAGCGGATGGTGGGCGTGCACAAGATCAACTCGCTGGGGCGAGGGTGGACGCCTGGTCCGGTGTCAACCCTGCCTGGCCTCTCTATCGGGACACAAATTGGACTGCAGCGATCACGTTAATCTGCGGCTGGCATACCGGCAACTGAACGCAAAACATCCAGCACGATGCATACTCGGCACGAAAATGCCGGGCCCGGTCCCCTCTGGCCGACGCCCTCTGGACGGTAGAGGAAATGGACGATATAGTCCGGCTATGGCTGATCATGGTGAGCCGGTCGCTGCCGCGGACATGGCTGCCGCACTGACCGCATCGCAGTTCGTGTTCCCAGACGGCGCGACCCAGACATTCACAGCAGACGGACAAACCACCTACGTCGAACGGGGTCAACCCTCAGCCGGTGAATGGTCGATTGAGGGCGACGGCAGGTTTGCGTCGTTCTGGCCGCCCAGCTACCGGGCGACGTACGCGGTCCAATGGATCGTGGAGAACGGGAAGACGGTCGGAGTCAGCTTCACCGATTCCCGAAGCGGCGCCACGTTCGAAGGCCGGTACCGGTAAGTAAATGATCATGACGACGACATACTTCATCGCGGCAAGCGGTTGTCCTTCTTGGCGCAGCCGGCCGCGACGCCGTGATCGATAACCGGCTCCCCTCCGGATCAGCGGGCGTTGCCTTCGGCCACGGCGGCACCTTGAACAATGTCGCCGCTGAGCCCGTGGGGTAGAAGCCGCCGGATGACGGTGCGTCGGCGTCGAGGTAGACGGTGTTGAGGATGGATTGGGCGCTCCGGCCGAATGGGCGCCCGTATTCGTCGGTGGGATGAGGTTGGCGTCGTCCTTGGACCGAGGTCTTGGTCGTCGTCCGCGGGCCCGCTGACGGCGTTGCGGACAGCCGAGACCTTCTTGATCACCTCGAACACGGTCATCCATGAGCCCGTCGTTGAAGAGTGTCGCCCGGACAATGCCCGCTCGGGTAGCCCTTCACCGGTCGCATCACGAAGGTAGAACTCGGCCTCGAGGTACTCGAGGTTGAGGGCAAAGTTCAAGATCGATCTGTCGCTGGGACCGCTCTCCGGCTCTGGGCCGTATGCCGTTCCGATGGCCTCGTCGACGAAACGGTTTTCAGACATTGGTGGGTCTTCAGTCGTGGGATATGTCGTGGTGTGCACCGGAAGTGGCCGGCCGGATTGGTCCAGTCGAACTTCGGTGATCTTGGCACCGGCGACTGCCGATGGTCCCCTTCCTAGCTAAAGTGGACGATAAGGTCCAGTGGTGAATGTGTGGAACGGAGCTCGGTGACGGAGCAGAGACCCCTCAAGCTGACCGCGAAAGGTCGCCGTACCCGAGCCCGGATTCTCGAGGTGGCCGCACGTCTGATGTATGACAACGGCGTCGCGACGTCGGTCGACCAGGTCTGCGCGGCTGCGGAGGTGGGGAAGTCGCAGTTCTACCACTACTTCAAGGACAAGTCGGACCTCGTCTATGCCGTCATCAAGCTCCAGGCCGACTCGGTGCTCAGGGTGCAGGCCCCGCTCTTGTCCGACGTGCATGATCTTGCTGGCTGGCGTGCTTGGCGCAACGAAATTGTTCAGTTGCAGCGTCACACCGACTATTGGGGCGCGTGTCCGCTCGGCGCCTTGGCGGTCGAGTTGTCCGGTCGGGACAGACTGGCGCGCCATACTCTGACGGCAAGCTTTGATCATTGGGAGGACCAGCTGGGGTGCGCGCTGTCCAGAACGGTCGAGTCCGGGGCGCTACGACGCGACATTGACGTGATGGCGCTGGCGACCTACCTGCTTGCCGCCTTGCAGGGTGGACTGGTCTTGTGCCAGGCGCGTGGTGACGTGAGGCCCCTGGAGGTGAGCCTCGACGGGGCGTTGGCCCAGCTCGCGTCACACGCGGCATGATCGCCCCGACGGTGGCACTGGCTGATCGCGGTCTCTGGGTTCTCCCGGTTCCGTCCTCAGCGGTCGCTGGCACGACGGTCCGGTCACCGCCGAGGTGGGCGATCAGCGCCGGCGCCTTGCCGAGTGTGGTCGCTGGATCCAACGGATTCGAGGCCGTCGGCGCCGTCAAGGTACGCCCCGGAGGAGATCTCAGGATGGTGCAGATCGAAAGCCGGAGAGTCGGAGCGGATTGTCGGCAGCGAGTCGAAGTTGTGCCGCGGCGGAGGGCATGAGGTCGCCCATTCCAGCGAACGGCCCCAACCCCACGGGTCGTCGACCGTGACCTTGGGGCTTCTTCGGCTCTTCCATACGTTGTACAGGAACGGCAGCATCGAGGCGCCGAGCAGGAATGATCCCACGGATGAGATCTGGTTGAACAGCGTGAATCCGTCGGTCGGCAGATAGTCGGCGTACCGACGGGGCATTCCCTCGACACCGAGCCAGTGCTGCACCAGGAACGTGCTGTGGAAGCCGATGAACAACAGCCAGAAGTGGATCTTGCCCCACTTCTCGTCCAGCATCCGCCCGGTCAGTTTCGGCCACCAGAAGTAGAAGCCGGCGAACATCGCGAACACCACGGTGCCGAACACCACGTAGTGGATGTGGGCGACCACGAAGTAGGAGTCGGACAGTTGGAAGTCCAGCGGCGGACTGGCCATGATCACCCCGGTCAGGCCACCGAACAGGAAGGTCACAAGGAATCCGATTGCCCACAGCATGGGTGTGTCCAGGCTCAACGACCCGCCCCACATGGTGCCGATCCAGTCGAAGAACTTCACCCCTGTGGGGACCGCGATGAGGAAGGTCGTGAATGCGAAGAACGGCAAAGTGACGGCGCCGGTGACATACATATGGTGGGCCCAGACCGTGATCGACAGGCTGACGATCGCCAGCGTGGCGCCGACCAATGTCATGTAGCCGAACAGCGGCTTGCGGCTGAACACTGGAAGGATCTCGGTGATGATGCCGAAGAACGGCACCGCGATGATGTAGACCTCGGGGTGCCCGAAGAACCAGAACAGGTTCTGCCACAGGATCGCACCGCCGTTGGCCGAGTCGAAGATATGTGCGCCGAACTTCCGATCCGCCTCCAGCAGAAGAAACGCGGCGGCCAGGATCGGGAAGGCCACCAGGACGAGCACCGACGTCGCGAGGGTGTTCCAGGTGAAGATCGGCATCCGGAACATCGTCATGCCCGGTGCCCGCATGGTCAGGATGGTGGTGATGAAGTTCACCGAGCCGAGAATCGAGGACAGCCCAGTCAGGTAGAGGCCGATGATCCAAAGATCCGTACCGATTCCGGGGCTGTTCGCCGTGTTGCTGAGCGGCGAATAGGCGAACCACCCGAATGCCGCGGCGCCATCTGGCGTCAGCAGGCTGGACATCACGATCAGACCACCGAACAGGAAGAGCCAGTACGTCAGCATGTTCAGCCGCGGGAAGGCGACATCCGGCGCACCGATCTGCAGCGGCATGATCGCGTTCGCGAAGGCAGAGAACAGCGGAGTCGCGAACAAGAAGAGCATGAGCGTGCCGTGCATCGTGAAGACCTCGTTGTACGACTGATAGGAGAAGAACTGCAGTCCTGGGAACGCCAGCTCAGCTCGGATACCCAGCGCGAACAGTCCGCCGATCAGGAAGAACACGAAGCTTGTGACGAGGTACAGATTGCCGATGACCTTATGGTCGGTCGTTGTCAGCAATCGCCACGCCCAGAAGCCGGCCGTGGATCGAGACCTGGCACTGACCCTGGTTTCGGCCACCGTCGCGGCACGCAACACCTGGGGTTCTGACGTCATGACGATCCTCACTGCCTGTGTTCTCGCAGAGTCGCTGCCTCGCACCGGACCTGCTCAGGCCTGCCGGTGAGAACCGGTGCTCACCCGTTGGTGGCACGAACAGGCGATCACTTTCATGGAACTGGACCGGATTCCCCAGAAGCGTGCGGTTGATCGACCAGCATGGCGGTAAGTGACGGCGACTTGACGCCACCCAGTAGCGGTAGGACGTACCGGAGGACACGGCGCGATCCAGCAGTGGCTTGCATTGCCGCGGTCTCCCGGCGGGCGGACCGCAGCCGTACGCCACACCGTCGATACAAGATCATCTTCTCAGAGGAGTGCGGCTAATGCCGGCAACAAGTGACAAGCCCACCAGGAGGGGCCTGATCAAGGAGACCGAACTCGCCGTGGCATACGAGGACGAGGTGATCACCATCGAGGGCAGCAGCTACTTTCCGCCGTCGACAGTGGACTTCGACCAGCTCGCCGAGAGCGACACACTGTACATCTGTCCGTGAAGGGGCGAGCCCGCTACTACGACGTGATCATCGATGGCGTCCGCCACCAGGACGCGGCGTGGTCGTACCCGTCTCCGAAGCCGTCGGCCGTCGCCCTGGTCGGCCAAGACTTCGCGGGCTTCGTGGCGTTCGACCCTGCGCAGGTCAAGATCGAACGCGTCGACGAGTCGCCCGCTCAGGGAGCCTGAACTGCAGTACCGTCCACGTCCACTACTACGGAGCCCCGATCGGCTGGCGGCTGCTGGTCGACCAGCCGGCGTCGATCTGTGCTGCCATCAGCCAGAGCGGGAACGCCTACAGTCTCCCTCCGGATCAGGTTTACCGGTGATCAACATTCGGGATTGCGCAGCGGGCTCGGTGAAGGGTTGTTGCGAACGATGCTCGGTCGCTGGCGACGCCCGGCGGGATCCGACGCCTTACACCAGACTTGCTACTTCCTGGACCCGCGTCTGCAAGACTGGTAGGAGTTCGCTCTTGAACCACGGGTTCTTACTGTGCCACCGGAAGTTGATCGGCGAGGGATGTACCACGGGCACCATGTCGGGAAGGTAGTCGCGGAAGGATCGGACCGTCTCAGTGACGGTGCGCCGGGCTTGGGCGCCCAAGTAGTGACGCTGCGCATAGGTGCCGATCAGCACAGTCAGTTCGATGTGTGGGAGATGCTCCAGGATTTGCGGATGCCAGCGGGCAGCGAATCCCCGGCGAGGTGGTAGGTCTCCGCTGGGCCCTTTGCCCGGGTAGTAGAAGTCCATGGGCATGATCGCGAACATGTCGGGATTGCGAAGATCGGCATCAGTGACTCCGAGCCAGCTGCACAGCATCTGTCCACTAGCGTCGTTCCAGGGGATGCCAGTCTCTTGCGCGATCCGCCCCGGTGCCTGACCGACCAACAGAATCCTCGCTGGCTCGGCTGCCACGAAGAGGGGTCGGTAACCGGCCCGGGTGGCGGCGTCGTTCTCAGCGTCAGCCGCGATGGCCGCTCGCAGGGACTCAAGGTTCGACATGTGACGGATAACCGTTTCAGGTCTCGGGTAGGTCGCACAACTCGACGGAGCGCGTCCGCGCTAGAAGGGGCCTTCGTCGTCGGAGACTGTGTGAATGGCTGCTTCTTCTGCTGACGATGCGGCGCCGTCGATGCCGACGTCTGCGGCCAGGAGGTCTGACGACGGATCGGTGCTGTCTTGGAGTTGCCAGACAAGCCGGCCGGACCTGCGGTAGCCGACCTGGTCATCGATGAGCTCTCCGTCAGTGTCTGAGGTGTCACCCAGTCCATCGCCCTCGTCCTGCGACCCGAAGTCGGGCAGCTCACGGGCCAAGCGGCGGTCGAACGGCTCGTGCGTTCTCGCTTCGTACGCGGTGACGCCCCATGCCAGACTCTCCAGAGGCCGATCGAAGGGGGAGTACCCCGGACCTTCGACATCGTCCCCGAGTTCATCGTCGGCAAGCTCGTCGTCGTCGAGGCTCTCCTCCGGCGACAACAGCCCTGGCACGTACTCGTCGCCGCCATCGAGACCAAGATCACCTGGGGTGTCGGTCATGTGTGTCGAACCTCCTCAGTCTTTCATTGACGGCTGAGTTGTCAGCCGAGTTGCTCGGTGCGAGCTGCCGGTCGATCTTGGGCTATTTCACCGGGACTCAGTTCGCTGGCCATCTTCAAGCTTTCACCTGTACTGCAGCGTTCGTGTCCGGTCCACCCTGGACTCTTACGCAGGTAATCGATCCAGGCCACATGGACGCAGGCGTCCAGAAAAGTTCATGATGCCGACGTCATTGAATATCAGGTTGGACTAAATAGTCCGGTATAGTTGGCGAACATGACTGAAGACTTACCGACGCCATCGTCGAGGTGGGAATGAAACCGGCGGACGTCTCGTCGGGTGGCCAGGCGTCCGCAGCGGAGCTGGGTCCTCCGGCGGAGGATGGATCTGATCCTGGCGGTAGTCCTGGCCGCGCAGCCTTCTGTGCCCCAGCTTCCTCTGCGGCGAGTACGGAGGTCGCGGCGGAGAACGCGGCCTGGATTCGAGATCTGCCCGCTGGCGGCATCCTGGGTGATCAGGCCCGCCGGCAGCTCTTCGACTTCCTGGTCCGGGCCGCCAGTGTTGAGGCACGCTGGCGTAGTTCGCAAATGGTGCTTAGCGGCCCCGAGTTGGAGGACCTCGCGCAGCAGGCGGCCGCCGACGCGATGATCACGATCGTAGACAAGTTGGAGACCTTTCGCGGTGATTGCCGGTTCACAACCTGGGCGTATCGGTTCGCGGCACTCATCGTCGGATCGAAGGTTCGGCGACATCCATGGCACCGACCCAACCGGCCCTTCCACACCGCGGAATGGCTGGATTACCGGGCCTGGTGCGGCGACGAGCCAGAGGTCGATTTCGAAGCTCGGGAAATGCAATCGGTCATTCGACGCGTCGTGACGACCGACCTGACACCACATCAACGAGAGGTCCTGATCGCCTCGATCATCGACCACAGGTCTGCCGACGACCTGGCAACTCAGCTGGGCTCGAACCGCAACGCCATTTACAAGGTCTTGTTCGATGCCCGTCAGAAACTCAAAGTCGCGCTGCGTGCCGAAGGGTTCTCCCCGCCGTCCGAGCGGTGAATAGCGCTACGGCCCGCTTGCTGTCCGTCGCCGCCTTCGCTCTTCCTGCTGCCCTTGGCGAGACACCTTCTCGGCTGTCAGCGATCAAATAGTGTCTCGCTGGTCGCCGGGTCCTGAGTCGACATCGCAATGGCTTCCTGTTCTCTGTCGGCTCGGACCGATCGGTTCTGGACTGATTCGACCCCCGACGCGATCCGCCTGACGGCCTGGCCCGTTCCGACTCGGAGGAACGTCGCCGGTGCACTGGATCGTGTCTGGGTGGACGTCCGTTCTTACCCCCTTGTTGGTGCCCGCACGGGGCGGCACAAGGCCATGGATGCCGGTCTGGCACTGGAATCGAAAGGCATCTACATTGGACCCGAACGTCCAACTGCACCCCTCCGAGTGCCGGCCCAGGAAGGATGAATTGCGATGACCTTCGTCCCAGTGATCAACACCGCTAGGACTTCCACAGGGCGATGTATCGGTCGAGATGGACTGTGAGGCGATGAGGGCTGCCAGGGTGATGGAGCCGAACGAGGTTCCGTACGGGCTGATCGGATCCATCGGGGCCGTCCGCGTGAACGACGAGAGCGGGATGGACGCGTGATGAGCGACCGTCATATTTCGATCGACCCGGACCGGATCCAGACGCCACGGCTAGTGCTGCGCGCTTGGTCGCCCGACGATGCAATCGAGGCGCTCCAGGTCTACGGAGACAGTGACGTCACCAGTTGGTTGGTGCCTGTAGTCACCCGGGTGCCTGACGTAGATGCCATGGCAGACCTGCTCGTCGAGTGGATTGCGGATTCGTATGCGCGGCGGTTTCCGGAGGGGCGATGGGCGATCGAGCGGCGCGAGGACGGCTCCATCATCGGCGGCGCGCAGTTGCTGCCGCTCGGGCACACCGACCGGCTGTTCATGGGATGGCAGTTGCGCCGGGCAGTATGGGGGTACGGGTTCGCCTCTGAGGTCGGTCACGCGCTAGCCCATCAAGTGTTCGAGCTCGACGGGGTGGACGAGGTCTTCGCGGTATCCCACCCGCGCAACGACCGCGGGAGAGCCACGGCATTGCGCATCGGAATGGATCAGGTTGGTGAGACCACCGAGGTCGGCGGAACGAGTCTGCGCTTGTATCGACTGGGGCGAGACAGTCTGCACCGGAACCTTCCCGGCGTCTCGCCTGAGTCGGGCTACAACCCGGTCGGCCTCAACGACTGGTGAGCGAGCCGAACGGCCTGAGCCACACCCGGCGTAGTTCGTCGGTGGCGCCGGTCAGGATGTCGACAGGGTCTCGATGTAATTCAGCGACATATCCAGAGCACGCCCCATTGGGCCGGCGTCACCGGCGGTCTGGGCGAGGAGGTAGCCGCCTTGAAGAGACGCCAGCAGGCCGTCGGCCAGGTAGTCGGTGTCGACGTCCGGTTTCAGCGATCCGCGCTCCTGCATCCGGGTCAGCGCCCCGGAGATCAGCCGCGACCAGGTGCGGAACAGCTGGGCCAAAGCGGCTCGAGCTGCCTCATCATGGTCGGCGACATCACCGGCGAGCGAGCCGATGGCACAACCGTACGCACCGTGTCTGAGATCGTTTGCTTGAACCAGTGCGTCCCTCCAGCGCCGGAGCCCGTTGAGAGTCGACACGTGGCCGAGGCTGTCGGTCTCCCGGCGAATGACGATGTCACCCACGAACTCGATCACGGCCATGACCAGCTCGTTCTTGTCCCGGAAGTGTTGGTAGATCTGGGACTTGCTGGTGCCGGACGCGGCACGGACATCGTCCATGGTCGTTGCGTCAACGCCCTTGACTTGCATCAGGTCGGCCGCCGCGGAGACGATCCGAGCCTTGGTTTTGAGGCCGCGCGCAGTCAAGCGACGCTGCGGTTCATCATCGGCTGGCCCTGACATATCGCTATCGTACTGAATCGTCCAATTGCAGCGCGGAACCACGAACGACGACTGCGATCTGCGGCCGCGAGTCTGACGCACTCGCGCGCCAGACCGTCAATCGGATCCGTGCTCGCTCCGGTACAGAACGAGTTGCTCGAAGGGCAGTCGGAGCGCGTTCTGCAGCGCCCGTACGTCATCGGTCACCCGAGCGAGCAGTACGCCTCCTTGAACTGCTGCCAGAATGGCGGTCGCCAGGTCCTCAGGTGTCTGCTGACTGGCGACGACACCGAGGCGCTGCAGTCGGTGAATGGTCTCCCCGACGATCCGCGCCCACCGGTCCAGAAATACCGCGTACGGCAGCGCACCGTCCGCGGGCATCACCGTCCCGGAGGCCGAGGACATCACGCGTGCGTAGGTCGACTCTGCCCGGGTCAATTCTGCGACCAGCCGGTCCCGCCACCGCAACAGGTCTTCCACCCCGGCGGCGTCTCGCAGCAGTCGGTGCTCATGATGAAGCACGACACCGTACAGGTCGTGTGGCGTCGGTTCTTGCCGGGATCCAGCGTGATGGTCCACAAGGTCCTCCCCGTTTCAGCGGCGCCTCAACTGCCGCCTTGCCGCCTGACGCTTCACCTCGATCGATGACACCCACGCCATTCCGATACGCTCCTCGACGGCTTGGGCGCGCATCCGGTCGTCAGCGCGGACGCTGTGTGCGGGCTCGCTCATTGCCTACCTTTGTCATCAGTCGTAGGCCGCCCCTGCGGTGGACCGCAATGATCAAGTCGGCGCACGAAGAGGGTCACGATTGCCGAGGGTATTTCAAATGGACTGCTACGTCCAATTGACGGTCTGTGGCGGGTCACGCCCGGCCGGTCGACGGCACTTCCTACCCAGCGCAGTTGAAGTAGCTGCCGTCACCAGCGCGGCGATGCCATCAGACGGTATGGTAAAAATGGACGAATTAGTCCATACATGAAACGTCCGGATGATGGCCCCCCCCCGACAGCGCTCTGAGCGTACAAGGAGTTGATCTGATGCCGGTTGGCACCGAAGAGGTCGACCTGGTCGTGATCGGCACCGGGCCCGGTGGCGAGGCACTTGCCGGTAAGGCCGCCGCGGCTGGATTGAGCGTCGTCGCCGTGGAACGGCACCTGGTGGGAGGCGAATGTCCGTACTACGGCTGCATCCCGAGCAAGATCATCGTGCGTGGATCGGAAGCGATCGCGGAGTCGCGTCGCCTGGGTCAGCTGGCCGGCGAGGCGGACGTCCGCACGTCGTGGGGTGTCGTGGCCGATCGGATCTCCCGCGAAGCCACCGACGGATGGAACGATCGTGCCGCGGCTGACCGGCTCCGCGCGCTCGGAGTGGATGTCGTCCATGGGTCCGGGCGGCTGGCCGGCCAGCACACGGTGCAGGTTGATCACGACAACCACCAGCTCCCTCGGCACTACAGAACTCGTCGTGGAGTCGTCCTCAACACCGGCACCCGCCCAGCCGAACCTCCAATAGCAGGACTTCGCGGCACTCCATACTGGACGAACCGGGATGCGGTGCGGACCCGTCGCCTGCCGAGAACCATGATCATTCTGGGTGGTGGGACAGTCGGATGCGAACTCGCACAGGCGTTCGCCCGGTTCGGGGTCGGTGTCACGGTGGTCGAGCCCGGCCCGCGACTTCTCGGCCGAAGCGAGCCCGAGGCATCCGCGGTCATCGACGCGACATTCCAGGACGACCAGATCTGCGTGCTGACCGGACACCGCCCGGTCGCTGTCCGACACAACGACGGACACGGAGCGGGCCCATTCGACGTTGAACTCGATGATGGCCGACGACTCGGTGCCGAATGCCTGTTGGTCGCCACCGGTCGGGTGGCCAATCTTGACGACATCGGCTTGGAAACAGTTGGGCTGCAGCACGCCGCGTCGGGCGGTCAGTTGGCCGTCGACGAGCATCTGCGCGTGCAAGGTAGTGTCAACAGTTGCGATGCGCCATGGTTGTGGGCCATCGGCGACATCACCGGGCACGGTGGCTTCACCCATCTGTCGATGTATCAGGCTGGGCTAGCACTCAAGGACATCCTTGGGCAGGACCCGGAACCGGCCCAGTACCACGCCATACCGTCGGTGACGTTCACGGATCCGGAGGTGGCCGCCGTCGGCTTGACCGCCGCGCAGGCGGTGGCAAGCGGACTCGCCGTCACGACTGGTCAGGTGGATCTCACCCAGTCGTCTCGAGGTCTCACCCACGGGCTGCACCGTGGATTGATCAAGCTGGTCGCCCACCAGGGCGCACTGGTCGGAGCGACGGTCGTCGGCCCAGCAGCAGGTGAGATCTGTTCCATTCTGACGCTGGCTGTGCACACCCGGCTCAGCACCAAGACGCTGGCCGCGATGATCTACGCGTACCCGACCTTCCACCGCGCCATCGAGTCCGCTCTGGCGTCGCTCCATACGACGTAGGTCGACCCAGTCAGCTTGCTTCGTCTGTCGTCCGAGATCGGACGGATGAGCGCCTCTTCGTACAGGTAAGAGTGGCAGCACGTCCAGATACAGACAGATGACAGCTAAGCGCCGGGCACGGGACGTACCAGGCTTGAGGTTGCATCGCACGACGATGATCACTGAGCCGATGAACAGGCGACGATCCAATGAGCGCGTTGCACTCCTTGTCCAGGTGCATTCGTACCGACCTCGACTGTTCCGATGCCTGCGCGACAACCGCTGCGGTCTTGACCCGTCGCACCCAGGGTGACTTGGGCGCAGTCCGGGCGTCGGTCGAAGCATGCCTGGTCGCCTGTGCTGTGTGTGCTGATGCCGATGCGAATGTCGTCTGCCAGCGTGAAGGGACCACCGGTTTGCCATGAGGATGGGACCGGGTTGGGTCCCGGTGGTCGACCGTGGGTTGATGATCGCCGATGCTCGGGCTCAGGTCAATCCTGGGGGT
>Ga0164243_10002433_pt1 | contig 30810 bp, 24 predicted proteins | sample OricompcompostOP_FD_108781 | JGI IMG/M metagenome (GOLD analysis project Ga0164243, IMG submission 108781) | Organic Plus compost microbial communities from Emeryville, California, USA - Original compost - Organic plus compost (OP) | ecosystem: Engineered > Solid waste > Mixed feedstock >... | reverse complement strand
CGGCTTCGACATCCCCTATCCGCCGGCCCGGATCGAGGAGGAGTACCTACCCGACCTGGACCGGGTGCTCGACGCCGTCGACCGGTCGCTGGAGTGGTGACGCCATGAGGGTCAGGGAGTTTCCGCTACCCGACCTCGGTGAAGGGCTCACCGAGGGCGAGATCATCAAGTGGCTCGTGGCCGAGGGCGACCTCGTCGAGCTGAACCAGCCGATCGTCGAGGTGGAGACCGCCAAGGCGGCGGTGGAGATCCCGGCGAAGTGGGCCGGACGGGTGGTGCGCATCCACCACCCGGAGGGCGCCACGATCGAGGTCGGCACGCCGATCATCGCGATCGACACGGAACCCGACGCCGGCGAGTTGCCGAAGTCCACAGTGGACTCCGGTGCGGTCGCGACGGCGTCGGATGCGAACGGATCGGCTGAGCGGGGTGGTCGGACCGCCGTGCTGGTCGGCTATGGACCGCGCACCACGGCGCCCGTGCGTCGGGCGCGGGTCCGGCCTGGCGCCGGTCCCGCCGCCGCGGAGCCCGGGCCGGTGCTGGCCAAACCACCGGTCCGCAAGCTGGCCCGCGATCTGGGCGTCGACCTGGCCACGGTCGCGGGGACCGGGCCGTCGGGCTCGATCACCCGCGACGACGTGCTGGCCGCCGCGAACCCGGCCCCGGCCACACCGGCCGCGAGTGCCCCCGCCGCGAGCGTCGCGACCACGGCCGTCCCGGCGGGCGCGGCGGCGGCGTCCCGGTCGGAGTTGGCGGTGACGGCGCCGAGCAGCGTGGCCGTCTTCGGGCCCAACCGCGAGCATCGGGTTCCCGTACGGGGCGTGCGCAAGCTGACCGCGCAGAACATGGTCGCGTCCGCCTTCACCGCCCCTCACGTCACGATGTTCCTCGACGTCGACGTGACCCCGGCGATGCAGGCGCTGGACCGGCTGCGCCAGCGGCCCGACTGGCAGGGCGTGCGGGTCTCCCCGCTGCTCATGGTGGCCAAGGCGGTGCTGCTCGCGATCAAGCGCAACCCGATGGTCAACTCCACCTGGTCCGCCGAGACCGAAGAGATCATCGTCAAGGAGTACGTCAATCTGGGCATCGCCGCGGCCACTCCTCGGGGACTGGTCGTCCCCAACATCAAGGACGCCGGACGCCTCAGCCTGCGCGAGCTCGCCGACGCGTTGACCTCGTTGGTGACGACGGCGAAGGAGGGACGCACGCCGCCCGCGGACATGACCGGCGGCACGTTCACCATCACCAATGTCGGCGTCTTCGGCGTCGACACCGGAACCCCGATCCTGCCTCCGGGCGAGGCGGCCATCCTGGTCTTCGGGGCGGTGCGGCAGCGGCCGTGGGTGCATGAGGGGCAGCTGCAGGTGCGGGACGTGACCACGCTCGGCGTCTCCTTCGATCACCGGATCATCGACGGCGAGCTCGGTTCACTGTTCCTGCGAGATGTGGGGGCCTTCCTCAGCGATCCCGAGGGGTCGTTGCTCGCCTGGGGCTGACCGCCGCCCGACCTGGTGTGCTCGGTCGTGGACGCGGCCGTACCGGTATCCACCGGTACGGCCGCGTTCGTCGCTCGGCGGGGCGGGTGACGGCCGGCCCGTGGTGCAGGTCACCGGATTCGGATTGGCCGAAGTAAATGATGATCTTGTTTAATGAATGCGGGTCGCCCGTAACGGCAGAACTTCGAAAGCGGAACGCCCCGAGCACCCGCTAAGGCTTAGGCGCGGACGCGCGCCGGTCGTCCCCGGGTCCCACAGCTTTACTCTCCCCCCACCCGACGACCCGGCTCCGACTCTCCCCCAGCGGCGCCGGGTCGTCGGCCCATTCCGGGCGGCCGCCTCGGCACCGCGGCGCGGGCTTGACCGCGGATGTTCTGGCGCGGCTTGACCGCGGGTGGTTCGCTGGCGTGGTCGCCGATTCGTCAGCAACGAACGGCGGGCATGGGGGTAACGCTGGTCGCACCCGGGCGGGTACCGTGTCCTCGTTCGGTCGGGGACCTGGCATGGCCTCGCGTACCGGGCACGCGCGTGGGTTCGACGCGCACGAGCGAGATCAGGAGGCACGATGTCCGAGCCCTACGGACCCGCCGAGCAGCCGGCGGACGGGAACGCTCCGGCCGCGCCGAGGTACTCGGCGTCCGCCTCGGTGCCGGTGCCTCCGGCAGGACCCCAGGGCGCTGGTCCGCAGCCCTACCCCGCAGCCCCGGCCGCGCCGGGCGTCTACGGCGGGACGACCTACGGCCAGGGCGCGCCCGCGGGTGGCATGTACGGCGCACCCGCGCCGGCGCCCGCCGCTCCGCCAACGTTCGGCCAGCCCCCCGTGGGTCAGCCGCCGGTCGGTCAGCCCCCCGCGGGCTTCGGGCAGCCGCCGGCCGGCTTTGGCCAACCCCCGGCGGGCTTCGGGCAGCCCCCCGCCGGTTTCGGGCAGCCGCCGGCGGGCCTGGGCCAGCCCCCCGCCGCCCCGGGCCAGGCTCCGCAGGGCTCCGCCCCGGTGGGTTCAGCGTCGGTCGGCTCGGCCTCGGTCGGTGCCCCGCCCGCGAGCGGAGCCGCCCGGGTCGCCGGCAGTGCGGCGCCGACCACCTACGGCGCGCCGGCTCCGACCATGTACGGTTCTCCCGCTCCGACCACGTACGGCGCGCCCACGCCGGGCCCCACCACGTATGGCGCCCCCGCGCCGGGCGGCTATGGCGGGCCCGGCACGCCGCAGCCGTACGGCGGGCAGACCGCCCCGGCACCGGGCACCTACGGTTCCGCGCCTGGGACCTACGGCACGCCGTACGAGAGCGGGCGACCGCAGGGCGGCACCTACGGCTCGGGCGGTGGCTACGGCGGCGGTCATGACTACGACCGCCCCGACCCGGGGCAGCGCCAGGTCGAGGACGACCGCCCGCCGGTCGCCCCGGTGCAGAAGCGCCCGCGCAAGGGGCTGACCGTCGCGCTGGCCCTGGTGGCGGCCGTCGTCGTCGCCGCGGTGGGCGTCTTCGTCGGGACGAGGCTGCTCAACAGCAAGACCGACTACTCGGTGGGTGTCTGCGTGCAGCAGAACGGAGCCGCCGCGGTGGTCGTCGACTGCACCGCCAGCGGCGCCTACAAGATCGTGTCCATTGAGGACAGTCAGGACAAGTGCGAGGACGTCCAGCAGCCCTGGCTGGTGGTGAAGGACGCGGCCGGCAACCAGTCCTACCGGTGCCTGGTTCCCGCCAACCAGTAGTCGCCACGCCCGTCACCGGCGCCGTCCGCGAGTCCGCGGCCGGCGCCGGTTCACGTCCGGCGGGTTCGCTTTCGGCGGGTTGGGGTCCCGTGGTCGGCTGCCTCACGGAAGTCGGGCCTGGGGGCCCCTCGCGCTTCCTACGATGGCCGGTATGGCGCTGCGACCGGTCCAGGTGAACATCAAGGCGCGGGACGTCGCCGCGGTCGCCCGGTTCTGGGCGTACGCGCTGGGCTGGAGCGCCACCCGTTCGGGTCCGGGCGCGAGCGCCGTCCAGCCGCCGGACTTCGACTGGCTCGACCCGGTGACCGTGGCCGTCGACGTGATCGCCGTGGGGGAGCCGAAGCCGGCGGTCAAGAACCGCATGCACCTCGATCTGGCCAGCGTGTCCGCCGCCCACCAGGTGGAGTTGGTGGCGCGCCTGGAGGCGCTCGGCGCGACACCCGCCGACGTGGGCCAGGGTGAGGTCCCCTGGACGGTTCTCGCCGACCCGGAGGGTAACGAGTTCTGCGTGCTGGAGCCGCGCGAGCACTACCGGGACACCGGGCCGATCGCCGCCGTCGTGGTCGACTGCACCGACCCGCGAGCCATGGCCCGGTTCTGGGGTGAGGCGACCGGTTGGAGCGTGCTGGAGGCGACGGACGACATCGCGTCGTTGCGCTCCCCGGGCGGTACGGGAGCGTACCTGGAGTTCGTCCGCACGCCGACGGTGAAGACGGTGCCCGATCGCGTCCACCTCGATCTGGTGCCGGGCCCCGCCGATGACCACGCGGCCGAGGTGGCGCGGCTGCGGGCGCTGGGCGCCACCGACCTCGACGTGGGCCAGGGCGAGGTGGCGTGGACCGTGCTCGCCGACCCGGAGGGCCACGAGTTCTGCGTCCTGGCCCGGACCAACGCGGCCTGACCGCGCCGGCCCGGCATAAGCCCGATGGCCGGATGGTTGACTCGCGTGATCGGGCCACGCGAGACCGTCGGAAAGGTTGGGTCTCATGACGCGGGTACGGGCGCCGGAGTTGCGCGGGCGGGGTTGGCTGAACACGGGCGGGAAGCAGCTGACGATCAGGGATTTCCGGGGACGCGTCGTCATCCTCGACTTCTGGACGTTCTGCTGCATCAACTGCCTGCACGTGTTGGAGGAGCTGCGCCCGCTGGAGGAGCGCTACCACGACGTGCTGGACGTGGTCGGCGTGCACTCGCCCAAGTTCGAGCACGAGCGCGACCCGCAGGCGCTGGCCGCCGCGGTCCAGCGGTACGGCGTCACCCACCCGGTGCTGGATGACCCGAACCTCACCACGTGGGACCAGTACGCGGCCAAGGCCTGGCCCACGCTGGTGGTGGTCGATCCCGAGGGTTACGTGGTGGCGAGCATGGCGGGCGAGGGGCACGCCCCTGGGCTGGCCACCCTCGTCGACGAACTCGTCACCCTCCACAGTGGACGGGGCACGCTGCGGCGTGGGAACGGGATGTTCGTACCGGCGCCGCCGCCCGGCACCACGCTGAGCTTCCCGGCGAAGGCGGTTGTCGCCCCCGGTGGCGCCATCCTGGTCGCCGACGCCGCCCACCACAGCATCGCGGAGCTGGGCCCCGACCTGACCACGGTCACCCGCCGGATCGGCTCGGGAGCCCGTGGCCGTACGGACGGGTCTGCGGAGAAGGCGGAGTTCTCCGAGCCCAACGGGCTGTGCCTGCTGCCGCCGGAGGTCGCGGCCCGGGTCGGGTACGACGTGGTGGTCGCCGACACGGTGAACCACCTGCTGCGCGGGGTGGCGCTGGCCACCGGCGAGGTGCGGACGGTGGCCGGCACCGGTGTCCAGTGGCGCGGGACGCCGGGCGGCGCGGCGGGCGAGGGCCGGCCCGCGGCACGCAGTCAGAGCGTCACGGACTTCGCGGCGCATCCGGCGCTGGAGGTCGACCTCTCCTCGCCGTGGGACGTCGCCTGGTATCAGGGCCGGGTCGTCGTCGCGATGGCCGGCATCCATCAACTGTGGTGGTTCGATCCCCTCGCCGGGCAGGCGGGGGTCTTCGCGGGCACGACGGTGGAGGCGCTGCGCGACGGCGCGCTGGCGCAGGTCTTCATGGCCCAGCCCTCGGGCCTGTCGGTCTCCCCCGACGGCGGCACGCTCTGGATCGCCGACTCGGAGTCCTCGGCCCTGCGCTTCGTGCGGGACGGGCAGCTGCACACGGTGGTCGGCCAGGGTCTGTTCGACTTCGGCCACAAGGACGGGCCGGCCGACGAGGCGCTGTTGCAGCACCCGTTGGGGGTCTACGCCCGCGACGACGGGACGGTTCTCGTCGCCGACACCTACAACGGCGCCATCCGCCGCTACGACCCGGCGACGAACCGGGTCGCGACGCTCGCCACGGGGCTGGCCGAACCCAGCGGCATCGTGGCGCACCCCGACGGTGGGCTGCTGGTGGTCGAGTCCGCGGCGCACCGGCTCACCCCGCTGGACGCGGACGGCCAGGCCCCGGCTGACGATCCGCAGGTACGGTTGCGCACCGAGCGGCCGCCGACCGTCCTCGCCCCGGGTGAGGTGAGCCTGCACGTGGTCTTCACCCCGGCCCCGGGGCAGAAGCTCGACGAGTCGTTCGGACCGTCGACGCGGCTGGAGGTCTCCGCCTCACCCCCGGAGTTGCTCCTGCAGGGCGCGGGCACCAGCACCGCACTCGACCGGACCCTCGTCATCTCGTCCACAGTGGAGCGAGGCATCCTGCAGGTGGTGGCGCAGGCGGCGACCTGTGATGCGGAGGCGGAGCATCTGGCCTGCCATCTGACCCGGCAGGACTGGGGTGTGCCGATCGTCGTCTCCCCCGAGGGGAACAGCCGCCTGCCGCTGATCCTGCACGGGGTTGATTGTTAGCAAGGGCACCTTGTTAGACGCTCCGCGTTAACAAGGTGCCCTTGCTTACATCGGGGCGAAGGGGGCCACGGAGTAGCCGGCGCCGATCAGGAGCGCGCGCACGTGTCCGGCGACGGCGACGGCGTCCGGTGTGTCCCCGTGCACGCACAGGGATTCCACGCTCCGTGACGAGGCCAGGTGCAGCGCCTGCGCCACCATGGCGTCCACTGTGGAGAGTAGGGCGCCCGGCTCGCGGCGGGGCACGAGCGTGCCGTCCTCGCGGTAGGCCCGGTCGACGTAGCCCTCGGCGACCACCCGCAGCCCCGCCGCCGCGGCCAGCCGGGCCAGGGCGGAGCCGGGCAGGCAGAGCACCGGCAGCGCCGGGTTGTAGTCCACGATGGACGCGACGACGGCGCTGGCCTGCCCCTCGTCGACCATGGCGGTGTTGTAGAGCGCCCCGTGCGGCTTGACGTAGGCGACAGACGATCCGGCGACGCGGCAGAAGCCGTCCAGCGCCGCGATCTGGTAGATGAGCTCGTCGCGAAGCTCCGCGAGGTCGTAGTCGATGCGCCGGCGCCCGAAGCCCGCCAGGTCGCGGTAGCCGACCTGCGCCCCCACGGCGACACCACGGTCGACCGCCGCCGCGCAGATCCGTCGCATCGTCGGTGCGTCGCCGGCATGGAAGCCGCAGGCCACGTTGGCGCTGGTGACGAGGTCCAGCAGGGCGTCGTCGTCGCCGAGCCGCCAGGTGCCGAAACCCTCGCCCAGGTCGGCGTTCAGGTCCATGGCACGAACCGGATGGCGGTGCCCGGCCGGGCCTGGGCGAGCAGCGGCAGGTCCTGGCCCTCCACCACGGCGATGACCGGGTAGCCGCCGGTCGTCGGGTGGTCGGCGAGGAAGATGAGCGGCTGGCCGTCGGCGGGCACCTGGACGGCACCGAGCACGATCCCCTCGCTGGGCAGTTCGTCGTGCACCGCCCGGGTCAGCGGCGGCCCGGTCAGGCGCGCCCCGACCCGGTTGCTCTTCACCGACAGCACGTACGGCAACGCCAGCAGCGCGTCCCGGGCCGAGGCACTGAACCAGTCGTGGCGTGGACCCAGCCGCACCCGTACGGTCACCTCCTGGCCCTCGTCGGGCATCGGTCGCGCGTCGGGGACCACGGGGTCCACAGTGGACGTGGCGGTGCCGACCGGGAGCACGAACCCGGCGCGCAGCGGCGGCGGGCCCAGGCCGGAGAGGGTGTCGGTGGAGCGGCTGCCCAGCACCGAGGCGACCCGGATGCCGCCCGCCACGGCGAGATACGAGCGCACGCCGCTGATCGCCGGTCCGACCTCCAGCACCGAGCCTTCGTCGACCGAGACGGCCGCGTCGAAGGGGACCGGGACGCCGTCGACGAGGATCCTGGCCGGGGCGCCGCAGACCGCGACGGTGACCGCGGCCTCGGCGCGCAGGGTCACGCCGGTGAGGGTGGTCTCCAGACCGGCATCGGTGGGTGGGTTGCCCACGAGCGCGTTGGCGCGCGCCAGCGCGGGCGCGTCGAGGGCGCCGGAGCGGGCGACGCCCAGATGGGCGTAGCCGGCGCGGCCCAGATCCTGCACCGTGGTCAGCAGACCCGGCTTGACCACGGCGATCACGGCTGGTCATCCACAGTGGACTCCGCGGGCGGTGGGGTGACGTCGACGAACTGGACCTCGGTGCCCGGCGTGAGCAGGGCCGGTGGTGTGCGGGTGGGGTCGAACAGGGTCACCTCGGTGCGGCCGATCAGCCGCCAGCCGCCCGGCGACGGCGAGGGGTAGATGCCGGCGTACCGGTCGGCGAGCCCGACCGAGCCGGCGGCCACCCGCTGCCGTGGGGTGGCCAGCCGGGGCACGGCCAGCTCCGCCGGCAGTCCGGCGAGATAGGCCCAACCCGGGGTGAAGCCGCAGAACGCCACCCGCAGTGGCAGCTCGACGAGCCGGCGGCCGACCTCGTCCGGGGCCACTCCCCAGAGGCTCGCGACGTCGTCGAGGTCGGGTCCGTCGAAGACGACCGGGATGCGTACCGGTGCGGCGCTGCCGGCCGGGATCGGCGGTGCCTGCCAGCCGCGGAGCAGCTCGGCGGTGGCGTCCGGGTCGGTGAGGCCGTCGAGGAGGACGGTGCGCGCGCCCGGCACGATGTCGACGGCGGTGAACTCTCCGGCCGTGCGTCGGCGGCTGAGTTCGGCGAACCACGCGGCTGGGTCGTCGACCTCGATCAGCAGCGCGTCGGCGCCCACGGTGCGCACGCGCATAGGCACTCTCCCTCCCGGTGCCCCCGTCCGCCGTACATCATCGACCACGCCGCCGTCGGTGCGTGCCCCGACCTGTCCGGGACGGTGGTGTCGTGACCTTCTGCACTGCGCCGTGGAAACCTACGGTTTCGTAACCGTAGGATGGGAGCCATGACGACCGCGGTCCGCCAACGTCCGGTAGACATCGGTAAGCCGCTGCTGCGCGGCTGGCTGCACACCTACGCCTTCTTCGTGGCACTGGTCTGCGGCATCGTGCTCTGCACGCTCGCCGCCTTCCGGCCCGGCATCGCGCCCCTGGTGAGCTGCGTGGTCTACAGCCTGACCATCTGTGGCCTGTTCGGCACCAGCGCGCTCTACCACCGCCGGGTGTGGACGCCCCGCGGTTACGCCCTGATGCGCCGCCTGGACCATTCGATGATCTTCCTGTTCATCGCGGGCACCTACACGCCGTTCAGCGTGCTGCTGCTCAGCCCGGGCAAGGCGACGGTGATCCTGGCCATCGTCTGGGGCGGTGCGATCGCGGGGGTCGTCATGAAGATGGCCTGGCCGCACGGCCCGCGCTGGGCGTCGGCCCCGCTCTACGTGGCCCTGGGCTGGGTGGCGGTCGTCGTGCTCCCCGACTTCCTGCATTCGGGCGGGGCGACGGCGCTCGTGCTGCTCGCCGCCGGCGGCGTCGCCTACACCGTCGGCGCGATCTTCTACGCCGCCCGCCGGCCGCGCGGCTGGCCGCGCTACTTCGGCCACCACGAGTTCTTCCACGCCTGCACCCTGGTGGCGGCCGCGTGCCACCACGTCGCGCTCTACTTCGCCCTGTACCAGTGACCGTACGGCTTCCTCCAGCCGCCCGCACACGCCCGTCCCGGGTCGGTGCAGGATGGACGCCATGAGCATCCGTACGTTGGTGATCCTCCGCCACGCCAAGGCGGCCAACCCTGAGGGTGTCCCGGACGTCGACCGCCCGCTCACCGACCGGGGGCGGGCCGACGCGGCCGCGGCGGGCGCCTGGATCGCCCAGCACGGGATCGTGCCCGACCTGGTGCTCTGCTCGCCGGCGGCGCGCACCCGGCAGACCTGGCATGGGGTCGCGCTCGGGCTGCCGATCGCGCCGCAGGTGCGCTACGAACAGCCGATCTACGCGGCCTCGGCCCGCACGCTGCTGGCGACCGTACGGGCGGCGGACCCGGGGGCCTCGACCGTCCTGCTGATCGGGCACAACCCCGGCCTGTCCGAACTCTCCGCGACGCTCGACCCGGCCGGCGCCGCCGAGGACGGGCTGCGGACCGCCGGGATCGCGGTGCACACGTTCTCCGGCGCGTGGACGGACTGGGCGCCCGGGACGGCGGCGCGCGTCGCCACGCACACCGCCCGGGCCGACCGCGCCGGCTGAGCACCGGGACTGGCCGCCGGACCTGGTCGTGTCGAGCCGGCTTCGTCGGCTTGCCGACGCGGGCCGGAACCCCACACGGATTTCACAGGCGTTTCTTCACCATCGCGGCATGATGCTCCGTGACCGCAGGGTCGCCCTCAGCCTGCTTCTCGCCGCCGCCCTCGTCGCCGTCGCGTGTGGCGCGGGCAACAATCAGCAACCGCCAGCTGCCCAGCCGCCCACCACCGACGCGCCGGGGGGCACGGGCGGTGTCGGCGAGGTCTCGACGGAACCCACGCCCGAGGTGACGATCACCGCTTCCCCGATGCTGCCCGAGGACTCCACACCGGCACCGACGCCCAAGGTCAGCCTCACCATCAAGATCATTCCTACGCTCATTCTCAGTGAGTGGCCCACGCCCGCGGACTGCCAGTCCTACAACCCGAACACCGTCACGCTCAAGACCAGTGGCAGCGGCGCGAGCAAGCTCTGGCAGGTCGTGGACGGGTCCCACATCCTGCTCGCCTTCAAGACCTCGCTCGGCGGCAGCCAGGGGCTCGCGCTCGCGAAGGCGTACCGCCAGTTGTGCTTCATCGGGCGGAGCACCGAGGCGACCACCGACGTCGTCACCTACTGGATGGATCCGGTGGCACCGCCGGATGTGCCGAACGCGGACTGCGTGCCCCACGACCCGTCGAAGCTCAGCGTCGTGGCGGACGGGTCGGGCTGGATGGTCCTGCACAACAACAACGAGGCCATCAAGAAGTTCAGCCAGAAGGCCAACGCCAACAAGTACGTGCTCGTGCTCAAGCACTACAACTGGCACTGCTACATCGGCCGGGACTACATGGGTGCCGACCGCCTGCAGTACATCACCGAGTGGGCGATCAGCGCGGGCTGACCAACCACACCCCCATCACGCCAGACGGCCGGGATCTGTGGGGATCCCGGCCGTCCTGTGTAGACAGAGCACTGTGGACAGTGCCTAGAAGGCCTCCTCCGGCAGGTCCATGATGTCCAGGTTGGTCGCCTCGACGATCCGCCGGTCACTGGCCAGCCGCGGCAGCACCTCGCGGGCGAAGAAGCGCGCCGTGGCGACCTTGCCCTGGTAGAAGGTGCGGTCGCGGTCGGAGAGGCCGTCGCGGCCCAGCGCGATGAGGGCGACCTCGGCCTGCCGCTGCAGCAGCCAGCCCAGCACCAGGTCGCCGAGGGCGAGCAGGATCCGCCGCGACGAGAGACCCACCTTGTAGACCTGGCGCGGGTCCTCGGCCGAGGCACCCAGCCAGCCCAGGACCGCGCCGAGCATGCCCTCGACGTCGGCCAGGGCCGAGCCGAGCGCGAGCCGCTCCTCCTTGAGCTGGCCATTCCCCGCTTCGGTGGCGATGAAACCCTTGATCTCGTTGGCGAGGATGCCCAGCGCCCGGCCGCCGTCCTTGACGATCTTCCGGAAGATCAGGTCCAGGCTCTGGATCGCGGTCGTGCCTTCGTACAGGGTGTCGATCTTGCTGTCCCGGACGTACTGCTCCAGCGGGTAGTCCTGCAGGTAGCCCGAGCCGCCGAAGGTCTGCAGCGACTCCTGACCCAGCAACTCGTACGCGCGCTCCGAGCCGCACCCCTTGACCAGCGGCAGCAGCAGGTCGTTCACCTTCTCGGCGGCCTTCGCGGCCGCCGCGTCACCGGCGAACTCCGCCAGCTTCACCTTGTCCTGCCAGCTCGCCGTGTAGCAGACCAGCGCGCGCAGCCCCTCCGAGTACGCCTTCTGCAGCGCCAGCGAGCGCCGTACGTCCGGGTGGTGGGTGATGGTCACGCGCGGGGCGGTCTTGTCCGCCTGGGCCAGCAGGTCGGCGCCCTGCACCCGGCTCTTGGCGTACTCCAGCGCGTTGAGGTAGCCGGTGGAGAGGGTCGCGATCGCCTTGGTGCCCACCATCATCCGGGCGTACTCGATGATGAGGAACATCTGGCGGATGCCCTCGTGCACGTCACCGAGCAGCCAGCCCTTGGCGGGGATGCCGTGCTCGCCGAAGGTGAGCTCGCACGTGTTGGACACCTTGATGCCCATCTTGTGTTCGATGTTCGTCGTGAAGACGCCGTTGCGCTCGCCCAGTTCGCCGGTCTTGGGGTCGAAGTGGAACTTGGGCACGATGAACAGCGACAGGCCCTTGGTGCCGGGGCCGCCCACGCCCTCGACGCCGACCGGCCGGGCGAGCACGTAGTGGATGATGTTGTCGGTCAGGTCGTGCTCGGCGCTGGTGATGAAGCGCTTCACGCCCTCGATGTGCCACGAGCCGTCCGGCTGCGGGATCGCGCGGGCGCGGCCGGCACCCACGTCGGAGCCGGCGTCGGGCTCGGTGAGCACCATCGTGGCGCCCCAGCCCTTCTCGACGAAGAGCTTCGCCCACTCCTTCTGCTCGGGCGTGCCCTCGCGGTAGAGCGTGTGGGCGAACGACGGACCGGAGGCGTACATCCAGACCGGGGCGTTGGCGCCGAGCACCAGCTCGGCGAGCGACCACCACAGCACGCGGGGGGCGTTGCTGCCGCCGAGCGCGGCGGGCAGGTCGAGACGCCAGAACTCGGCGTTCATGAAGGCCTGGTACGACCGGTGGAACTCGGCCGGCAGCGGTGCCGTGTGGGTGGCCGGGTCGAAGACCGGAGGCTTGCGGTCGCCGATCTCGTAGGTCGCGGCGAGGTCCTCCCGGGCCAGCCGGTCGACCTCGCCCAGGATGCTGCGGGCCGTGTCCTGGTCGATGTCGGTGAACGGGCCCTGCCCGAACACCGAGGCGTCCTCACCGGTTCCCCCGAACACTTCGAACAGGTTGAACTCGAGGTCGCGCAGGTTGCTCTTGTAGTGGGTCATCAGGCTTCGCTCCCTTGGCCTCGCGGTTCGGGGCGGCACACGGCCTTCCCGCGGAGGGTTACTCAACGGTAACTAAGCCTATTACCCGCAGGTAGTCCCGACAACCCGGGTTCCGCTTCGCGGCATCGGCATCGGCGCTGTCGGCGTCGTTCGGTCGGCCGGTGCGCTCGTCGTGGCCCGGTCGCGTCGGCGTGGTTGTCGTCGCGCGGCGTCAGGAGCGGGTGGCGGGCGTGCCGCCGATCTCCCAGCTCGGCACCGCGGGCTCGGACGCCGGCGCGGCACCGGTGTACTCCATGAGCAGCATGGCGATGTCGTCCTCGAAACGGCCGTGCACCCACTCCACCAGGGCACTCTCCAGCGACGCGAGACCGTGTTCGACGGTGCCGTGGCTGAGCAGGGCGACGGCCCGCTCGTCGGTCGGGAAGAACTCCCCCGACCGACGGGCCTCCGACAACCCGTCGGTGTAGAGCAACAGCCGGTCGTTGGGTTCGAGATGCTGGACCCGTGTCTCGGGCCGCGAGCCCAACCCCAGGGGCTGCCCGGTGCGCGGCGTCTCCAGCGGGATCACCTGACCGCGGCGCAACAGCAGCGGCACGGGGTGGCCGCAGTTGACCACGGTGAGCGTGCCGCCACGCTCCTCGACGATCGCGGCCGTGACGAACTCCTCGTCGCCGACCGAGCGTGCCACGGCACGGTCGAGGTCGGTCACGATGTCGCGCAGGTCAGCGCGTTCGAAGGCGGCATGGCGATAGACGCCCAGTACGAGGTTGGCCAGCCGTACGGACTCCAGGCCCTTGCCGCGAACGTCTCCGATGATCATGCGGACGCCGAACGGGGTGTCCAGCACCTCGTACAGGTCGCCACCGATGTCGAGGGCCGCACTGGCCGAGACATAGCGGCCCGCGACAGCGAGCCGGCCGACCTGCGGGTCCAGCGGCCGGATGACCGCGTCCTGCGCGATGGCGGCCAGGCGGTCCAGCTCGGCGTAGCGCTGTTGCTGGCGCTGGCGGAAGTTGCTGACCACCACGGCGGTGCCGGTGGCGGCCATCATGCCGCCGATGGCGCACACACTGCCCTGGGTCACTCCGGCGGGGCTGGTGATGGCCGAGATGGCGGCGAGCAGGGTGGCCAGCCCGCCCACGCCGACCACGTAGCGCCAGTGCGCGAACGACGCGGCGAGGTAGGGCGCGACCGCGAGCCAGCCGACGTAGGAGGAGGTAGGCCCGTCGAAGAGTTCGGCGATGGTGACGACGACCAGCGCGGCGACCGCGGCACCCAGGCCCACGCGGGCCTCGGTGCTCAGTGAGTGTCGGCGTTGCGGCATGCTCATCCCAGGTCGTCGGCTCGCGTTACAGCATGCCGCACCGCTGTCACTGGTCCGACAGTCGCCGGGACCATCGTGCCCAGCCGGGCATCAGGTCCCGACCGTTTGGTCAGGCGGCACCTGGGTGAACGGCCACGATCCGTGAGGATGCCCTCACCGTCGCGGGCGCGACCGGCGGTCAGCCGGCGGTCAGTCGCCGCGTTCGACCGACGGGGTCGGCCGACGGGTCAGGTCGCGTCGGCGGCGAGGACCTCGTAACGCACACCGACGACGCCCTGGCGCGGGTCGGCGATCGCCCGGAACGCGCCGATCGAGAGGTTCAGGCAGCGGCCCGAGCTGAGCTGGGCGCGGTCGTTGACGCGGACGGTGACGGAGGTGCCGGTGGCCTGGTTCGTGACCCGGACGAGGGTGCCGAAGGGCAGGCTGCGGTGTGCCGTGGTGAGCGCGGCCGGGTCGAAGGCCTCGCCGCTGGCCGTGCGGGCCGCCTTGCTGTAGTAGACGGCGTCGCAGGTTCCGCTGGCGACGACGGTCGGCCCGGCGGGGGCCACGACGGGCGAGCCCGCGGCGGTCAACGGCGCCAGGCCGTTGCTGCGGTTGGAGTTGCTTGCCTGGGCGTAGGGATCCGCCAGCGAAACGTTGGCCTGGTTGACCGTGTGCTCGACGTCGTAACCGGCGTCCGTGGGGCTGAGCCCGATCGCCGTGCCGGCGCTGCCGACCAGGATCGCGGCGGAGAGCAGCGCCGCGGCGACGGGAAGCAGCTGGGTCCGCGAGCGGCGGGCAGGCTGCCGCCGCTTCTTGTCGACCCATGCTCCGTGCCGGGGCACGTACCCGCGTCTGGCCACGATGGCGTCACCCTTCGTGAGGTGGAGGGGAGGGCGATCCGGTGCCAGGGTTCCGCGCGGCCGCGAAAGGTGTCGGGTTCGCGTAGCCCGCAGAGTCAGCTTCCAGCACAGCGGGACCGTCAGGACAGGACGGTAGCCGAATCACAGCCGTGCCAGTCAAGTCTCGCGGGATGATTCGTTCGCTTATGCCCTATTTATTCAACCGAAAGGATGATGCTCTCCTCGTGTTGCGGTCCTTGACAGGGTGTCGACCGCCTGACTCATGTCGATCGCATCACTCACGCTGCGTAGTCGCGCGCGGAACTCGGCGAGCGACTCCTCGGCGGGATTCGTGGACACCAGCCACCAGGTCGCCCCCGCCGCCTCGTATTCGTCCACTCTGGACCGTGTTACCGGCGCGGTGCCGGTGTCGAAGTAGACGGCATCGAATGCTTCATCTCTATCTCTGAGTTGTTGGATGTGTCGCAGGCACGCCGACAGCTCGTCGGGCAGCAGGCCTTCGAAGAGGTGACCCTTGCGCAGTGGCGCGACGCCATCCCAGCGGGCGGCCCGGGCGAACGGTGCCGTTGCTGGCCAGTAGCCGGCGGTCCAGATCGGGATCCGTGGCTGTTGCACGGGAACCGGCAGCATTCTGGCACCGTCCACTGTGAAGTGTCGACCGTGATGGTGCACGTCACGTCCGGACCAGCATGCGGTCACCACCGTCAATGCCTCGTCGAGGATCTCGCCGCGTCGCCGGTCGGCGGGCGGTTCGGAGAAGGGCGCGAAGTCCCACGTCCCGCCCAGTCCGACACCGAGCACCATGCGGCCGCGCGACAGCCGGTCCAGCGTCGCCAGTTCCTTGGCCACCTTCCACGGCCGCCGACGGGCCAAGGGCGTCACCAACGGTCCACAGTGGAGGTTCTGGGTGGCGAGCACGATAGCGGTCAGCGCCACCGTGGTGTCGTCCAGGATGCCTCGACCGTCGAATGTGGACAGAATGTTGTCCCAGACGAACATCCCGTGGTAGCCCAGTGACTCCACCTCGCGGGCGAGCTCGACCAGGGTGGCGACGTCGTACTCGCCCGACGTGGGGACGTAGGCGCCAAAGCGCACGGTCTAGCCGTCCTGACGCGCCGCACCGGCGCCGTGGTGGTCCGTTACCGCCGCGCCCGTACGGTCACCGCTGAGCTTCGCCGCGACCTGCTCGGCGTCGTAGCCGGGGGTCTGCCGCATCGCCTCGGCGATGGCGTCGTAGGGCACCGGGCCGGCGAGGTGCTGCACGCGGCGCAGGTAGGCACGGGCTGCCGTGGTGTCGGTGCCGAGCAGCGCCGCCACCTGCGCCAGCGCCCGCTTCGAATCACGCATGGCCATGCTGACTACCGTCCATAGGTGGGAGCGAAGTGGTGCTTGCGAATCAGGTTCTCCTCCACCCGCGACGCGCCTACCGTCCCTTGTGGAGTGTCGACGGCGAAGAGGCAGGCGATCTCCTCGACCACCAGGCGGCCCTTGGCGGTCAGCCGTACGGCCTGCTCGTTGACGTCGACCAGACCCCACCGTACGAGCTGGTCGAACTGCGCGGGGAAGGCGGCGACGGGGTCGGTGCCGTAGCGCTGGCGGAAGAGGTCCAGTCGCAGCAGGGGCGCGTTCTTGAGAGAGAACATGACGTCGCGGGCGAGGTCCTGTGCCGGGGTGAGCACCGCGGCGCGCCACAGGGGCGGGCGTCCGGCGGCGACGGCCGTGGCGAAGCGGTCGAAGCGGAACTCGTTGAAGTACTGCACGCCCGGGTAGTAGCCGTAGGCGCCGGCACCGAGGGCGAGCGAGTTCGCCTGGGACGGCAACGCGAACTGCGTCCACGCGGCCGGATCCTCGGTCGGCACGGCCCAGAAGTCGCCCGGCAGCTCGTGGTAGCCCGCGTCTTCGAGCGCCACCTGCGCCGCGAGATGCTGCAGCTGCGCGTCCTCGGTGCTCGCGACGCGTTCCCTGCTCTGCTTCACCCTGCGCCACAGGAGGGTGCCGGGATCGACGAACGTGAAGTAGGTCGCGATCGAGTCGGGCCGCACCGCCAGCACGGCCTCGATCGAGCCCACCCAGGTGTCGAGGCTCTGTCGTGGCAGGCCGTACATGAGGTCGACGTTGAAGGCGAAGCCTGCGCTGCGCAGGCGATCTGCCGCCAGGCCGAGAAAGCCGCCGTGGTGGCGGCGGTTGGTCGCGTCGAGCAGCGTGTCGTCGTCGGACTGGTAGCCGATGCTCACGCGCCGGATCCCGTGCTGGGCAAGGACCTCCAGCGTTCGCGCCAGCCGCGGCTCGTCGGCGAAGAGTTCGGGGTGCAGCTCCATCGTGCCGACCATGGCCGGGTCGAGGATGCCCCGCTCACGCAGGCCGCCCAGGAGCTTCGCCAGTTGGCCCGGGGTGAGGATGCTGGGCGTACCGCCACCCAGATAGATCGACGCGATCGTGATGTCGAGGTCGCGCCGGTGGATGTCGACCTGGGCCAGGAGCTGGTCGAGGTAGCGGTTGATCTTGGGGTCGCCGTCGCCCTTGGCCGTGGTCAGGAAGTAGCTGCAGAAGTCGCAGACACCCGAGCAGAACGGCAGGTGCACGTAGGCGTACCGGACCTCACGCGGCCGCGTCGGCAGGGTGAGCTCCTCGACGGGGCGCAGATCGCCCAGTCCCGGCCAGACCGACAGGTAGTAGTAGTCGAGGCTGTTGCGCTGCAGATGGGCCGGCAGCGCGGCCAGGTCCCAGTCGCGGTACAGCTCCCGAGCCCGCGCCACCACCTTGCCCGCCTCCACGCCGCCACCCTAACCCGCCGCGTCGGCCGGGCCCGTGTCAGCGGGCTGGACGGCGCGGTCATGGCGTGCTATGTTCCTTTCGAACATCTCTTTGTTCGCGAGGCTTAAGTAGGGGAGTCGCCTTCATGGCCACTCCCCTACTTTCTTTGGTCGCTGTGTCCCTACGTCCTGCCACAGAACGAAGACAGCGCGTCGATTCGTTCAGGCACGTCAGCTTCGTCCACAGAGGTGGACCTGGCACAAGCGCGGGAGCATGCCGGGCTCAGCTGGCCCTTACTGCCTCAGGCGTGCCATGCGGGGCACGATCTTGGCGCGACCGGTTCGCGCCTCCGTTGTCGTCGGCGTGGCTGACCCAGTCAGCCGAGTGAGATGTTCGTGCTGAGCAGCGCCCTCAGGGCGGATTGCTGAGACGTGGATGCGCACATTAGTCTCCTGTTAGCTCGCTTGCTGTCTTCCCGGACGGTGGCTGGCATCTGGGAGCTCTCGCCTAGCCCGCGAGGGCTCCCAATCTGTTGCTGGGGTTTTGTGCTGCGTCAGCTGCAGCCGCTGGTGGAGCCGCAGCCCTCGCAGACGTAGCAGCTCCCGGCGCGGCGCATCTTGGTGCCGCAGGTGAAGCAGAGCGGCGCGTCGGTGTCGGTGTGCGCCACCCGCTCGATCAGCTCGACGGAGGAGCCGACGAGGCCCAGGTCCTTCGGTGCGCCCTTGGCCGTGGACGCCTCTTCGCGAACCGTGCCCTCTTCCTCGCGGATCCTGGGGTCCGGCTTGACCGGCGCGCTGGTGGCCAGGGCGGTCAGGTCGAACTCCTCGCCCGCGGCCTCGGCCTTGACCTGGGCGGCCCGCTCCTTGGCGGTGAAGATGCCGAGCTCCGCGCGGCGTTCCACGGGCAGGTAGTCCAGCGCCAGCCGGCGGAAGATGTAGTCCACCACCGAGGTCGCCATCCGGATGTCCGGGTCGTCGGTCATGCCGGCCGGCTCGAAGCGCATGTTCGTGAACTTCGCGACGTACGTCTCCAGCGGCACGCCGTACTGCAGGCCGACCGAGATCGCGATCGAGAAGGCGTCCATGACACCGGCGAGGGTGGAGCCCTGCTTGGACATCTTCAGGAAGACCTCGCCGATTCCGTCGTCGGGGTACGAGGACGCCGTCATGTAGCCCTCGGCACCGGCGACGGAGAACGAGTAGGTCTGCGACGGGCGGTTCTTCGGCAGCCGCTTGCGGGTCGGGCGGTACTCGATGACCTTCTGCGGCTCGGCCACGGCCACCGCGGTCTTCTCGGCGTCCTTGGTCTGTGACTGCTTGCCGCCGACGTTGAGGACCTGGCCGACCTTGCAGTTGTCCCGGTAGACCGCGATGGCCTTGAGGCCCAGCTTCCAGCCCTCGAAGTAGACGTGCTCGATGTCCTCGACCGTCGCCGACTCGGGCATGTTCACCGTCTTGCTGATGGCGCCGGAGAGGAACGGCTGCACCGCGGCCATCATCCGCACGTGCCCCATCGGGGCGATCGTCCGCTCGCCCATGGCGCAGTCGAAGACCGAGTAGTGCTCCGGCTTGAGGCCCGGGGCGTTGACCACGTGACCGTGCTCGTTGATGTACTCGGTGATCGCCTCGACCTGCTCCTCCTGGTAGCCCAGGGTGCGCAGCGCCTCGGGGACGGTCTGGTTGACGATCTGCATGGAGCCGCCGCCGACGAGCTTCTTGAACTTGACCAGGGCGAGGTCCGGCTCGATGCCCGTCGTGTCGCAGTCCATCATCAGGCCGATGGTGCCGGTGGGGGCCAGCAGCGACGCCTGGGCGTTGCGGTAGCCGTTCTTCTCACCGATCTTCAGGCACTGCTGCCACTGCTTGACGGCCTCCTTGACGATCGGCGCCGCCAGCTTGTTGGGCTTGATGCTGTCGGTGGCCGCCGCGTGCTTGCGCATGACGCGCTTGTGCGGCTCGGCGTTGCGGGCGTACCCGTCGTACGGGCCGACCACCCCGGCGAGCTCAGCCGAGCGGCGGTAGGCGGCGCCCGTCATGAGCGAGGTGATCGCCGCCGAGACCGCGCGACCACCCTCCGAGTCGTACGGCAGGCCGCTGGCCATGAGCAGGGCGCCCAGGTTGGCGTAGCCGATGCCCAGCTGCCGGTAGGCACGGGTCGTCGCGGCGATCTTCTCGGTCGGGAAGTCGGCGAAGCAGATGGAGATGTCCATCGCCGTGATGATCAGCTCGACCGACTTCACGAACTTCTCGGTGTCGAAGGAACCGTCGGCGGTGCGGAACTTCATGAGGTTCAGCGACGCCAGGTTGCACGACGAGTTGTCCAGGCTCATGTACTCGCTGCACGGGTTGGAGCCCGTGATGCGGCCGGTCTCCGGGTTGGTGTGCCAGTCGTTGATGGTGTCGTCGTACTGCAGGCCCGGGTCGGCGCACTCCCACGCGGCCTGGGCGATGCGGCGGAAGAGCTGGCGGGCGTCCACGGTCTTGACGACCCGGCCGTCGAGGCGGGCCAGCAGGTCGAACGTGCCGCCGGTCTCCACGGCGCGCATGAACTCGTCGCTGACCCGCACCGAGTTGTTCGCGTTCTGGTACTGCACCGACGTGGTGTCCTTGCCACCCAGCTCCATGTCGAAGCCGGCGTCGCGCAGGGCCCGGATCTTGTGCTCCTCGCGCGCCTTGAGGTCGATGAACTCCTCCACGTCGGGGTGGTCGACGTCGAGGATGACCATCTTCGCCGCGCGCCGGGTGGCGCCGCCCGACTTGATCGTGCCGGCGCTCGCGTCCGCGCCGCGCATGAAGCTGACCGGGCCGGAGGCCTCACCGCCGGAGGAGAGCAACTCCGAGGAGGCCCGGATGCGGGAGAGGTTCACCCCGGCGCCGGAGCCGCCCTTGAAGATCAGGCCCTCCTCCTTGTACCAGTCGAGGATCGACTCCATCGAGTCGTCGACCGAGAGGATGAAGCACGCGCTGACCTGCTGAGGCGACGGCGTGCCGACGTTGAACCAGACCGGCGAGTTGAAGCTGAACACCTGGTGCAGCAGCATCCAGGTCAGCTCGTGCTCGAAGATCTCGGCATCGGTGTCGGTGGCGAAGTAGCCGTACTGGACGCCGGCCTTGGTGTAGGTGCGCACGACCCGGTCGATGAGTTCGCGCAGGGAGGACTCGCGCTGCGGGGTGCCGACCGCGCCCCGGAAGTACTTCGTGGTGACGATGTTGCCGGCGTTCACTGACCAGAAGGTGGGGAACTCGACCCCGCGCTGCTCGAAGACGAGCGAGCCGTCCTTCCAGTTCTTCATGACGACGTCCCGGCGTTCCCAGGTCACCTCGTCGTAGGGGTGCACGCCGGCGGTGGTCCACACCCGCTCCAGGCGCAGTCCGTTGGCCGGCTTACGTCCCTTGGCCGACTCCCCCGCCGCCCCCGAGGGGGTCCCCACTGCCCGCGTCATGCGCTCTCCCTGCATGCCCGTCCGACCGTGGGTCGCGTGACCACGGTCGGTTCCAGTCTTAGCCCATCCAGGAGCCTAGCCCCAAGACCTGGGTGAATTACACGGGTGAAACTACTACATCTAGCGTTGGTGTCAACGACTGACCCCCACGATGCACCCGCTCGGACAGTCTCTGTCGCGGGTGTGACATTGCGGCCCGCGACACGCCGGGGTGACGGAAAACCGGGCCAAATTACAACGGTGTGATATGGGCTGCGGTGCCGGGCGGGGCTGAGCGAGCCCGCGAACCCAACCCGTACGGTCTGTCCAATGTGGATAACGGGCCGCGCCCCGGGCTGTTCTGCCAGGCTCGGGGTGTGGTGGCTGCCGCTGGCCCTCGCCTGTCCTGGCGGAGCTGGACCGTCCTGGTGCCAGTGGCCGCGGTGATCTCGCTCGTCCTGACCTGGGGCCGCCACCTGCCCGCCTGGGGCGCGACGCTGGTCGCCATCGTGATCGCGGCCGCCGTCGTCGCCGCGGTGCACCACGCCGAGATCGTGGCCATGCGGGTGGGTGAGCCGTTCGGGTCGCTCGTGCTCGCGGTCGCGGTGACCGTCATCGAGGTCGGCCTCATCGTCACGCTGATGACCAGCGGCGGTGACAAGGCGCAGTCGCTGGCCCGGGACACGGTCTTCAGCGCGGTGATGATCACCTGCAACGGGGTGGTGGGGCTGAGCCTGCTCAGCGGCGCCCTGCGCCGGCGGATCGCCGTCTTCAACCGGGAGGGCACCTCGGCGGCGCTGGGGGCGGTGGCGACGCTCTCGCTGCTCACGATGGTGCTGCCGACCTTCACCACCTCCGTGCCGGGACCGCAGTTCTCCGGCCCGCAGATCGCCTTCGCCGCCGCGGCGTCCCTGGTCATCTACCTGCTGTTCGTCAACGTCCAGACGCTGCGGCACCGGGACTACTTCCTGCCGATCACCACGGAGGGCGAGGTCATCGAGGCCGAGGAGCACGCCGAACCCCCCACCCCGGCGGTCGCGATCGCCAGCGCGGTGCTGTTGCTGCTCTCCCTGGTGGCCGTGGTCGGCGACGCCAAGGCGGTCTCACCGACGCTGGAGCGCACCGTCGCGGCCATCGGGTGGCCACAGGGCGTCGTCGGCGTCAGCATCGCCCTCATGGTGCTGGCGCCCGAGACGATCGCCGCGATCAGAGCCGCCCGTCGCGATCGCATCCAGACCAGCCTCAACCTCGCGTACGGCTCGGCCATGGCGAGCATCGGTCTGACCATCCCGGCGATCGCCGTGGCGTCCATCTGGCTGCCCGGCCCGCTCACCCTCGGGCTCGCGCCGGTGCAGCTGGCACTGCTCGCGATGACGATCGTGGCGAACATCCTCACCGTCGTCCCCGGACGGGCGACGCCGCTGCAGGGCGGGGTCCACCTGTCGATCCTGGCGGCCTTCCTCTTCCTCGCCGCGAGTCCCTGACGCCCGTACGGGCTGAGTGTGTCGCCGTACGGTCCGCGCCTGCCGGACGCCGTACGGGCGGAACCTTGACGCCGTACCGGTCGCGAGCCTGGCGCCGTACCTGTCAGGGTGACTCGGGCACGACCTGGTCGGGGGTCTTGTCCGGCCGCTCGCCGCGCCAGCGTGGTTGGCGCAGCCGCCCCTCGCGGGTCCACTCGCCGAACTCGACCTCGCCGACCAGTCGGGGCTGCACCCAGTGCGCGTCGCGGGCGTCGGCGCGCGGAACCTCGGTCTGGAACGGTGAGGTCGGGCGGCCGAGCCGGGCCAGGGTCGCGGAGAGTTCGGCGAGTGCGGACTGGCTGAAGCCGGTGCCGACCTTGCCCACGTACCGCAGGCCGTCCCCGTCCGGGATGCCGAGCAGCAGGGCACCGATCGTGCCGGCGCGGTTGCCCTTGCCCGGCGTCCAGCCACCGACGACGACCTCCTGCGTGCGCAGGTTCTTGACCTTGATCCAGTCCCGGGATCGCTGCCCCGGGCGGTAGACCGACGTGAGGCGCTTGGCCAGAATCCCCTCGTCGCCGGCGCGGCGGGACTCGGCGAGCGCGGCCGCGCCCCCGCCCCTGCGGTACGGCACGGTGCTCCACTGTGGACCGTTGAGGTCCAGCCCCGCCAGGAGTTCGCGGCGTTGCTCGTAGGGCAGGTCGAGGGTCGACCGACCGTCCAGGAAGAGCACGTCGAACAGGCAGTACGTCACCGGCGCCTGCTCGGCCATCCGCGCGATGGCGGCCTTGTTCTGCAGATGGATGCGAGGCTGGAGTGCCGCGAATGACGAGCGGTGCGTCTTCGGCGAGAGGGCCACCACCTCGCCGTCGAGCACGAGATCGACCGGACCCGCGGCCGCGGCGAGTCCGGCCAGCTCGGGGTAGGTCGCGACGACGTCGATGTCGTTGCGGGTCATCAGCCGCAGCTTTCCCTTGCTGATGAAGGCGATGATGCGTACGCCGTCGAACTTGGTCTCGTAGGCGAAGTCGCCGTCCTCGCTCGGTGCCGGGAGTTCACCGAGGGTCGCGAGCATCGGTGGCAGCGACGCGGGCATGGCCTCGCGGTCGCGGACCGCTGATCGGCCTCGTGGTGCAGGCATGGCCGCCCCTCCCCGCTGCCGAGCGTGAGCACTCTTGGCTGCTGACCTGCGCAGCAGCAAAATCCATTGTTCACAGTGCCTGGGCGACGAGGGCACTGTGAACAGACTCGCCGCCGGTACTCGGCCTGTTGGTTCACGCTCTGAGGGGACAGGGGTGAGCGGGTACGCCGTGCACCCGGGCAATTCACGTCGTTCCGGCGATCCGGGTCTGGCGCGCTCCTAGGGTGGAGCGTGTCGGCGCGGGAGGAACCGGAGGCGCCGTCGGACCACCGGCGGCTCGCCTGGCTCCTGCGTCGCAGGCGGGTGCTGATCTGGGCCGTGGTCATCGGGGCCGCGGCGATGGTCGTGTGGGCCGTGCCGGAGACCCTCCGACTCCTCCCGCAAGCACCGCCCGGCTTCTGGGCGATGGCCGCGGGCGCGCTCGTCGTCGACGTGCCGCTGTTCGGGTTGCTGCGCCGCGACGACCTGCAGCCCCGGTCGACGCTGTCGGTCTGCTTCACCATCGCCATCTACGTGTTGTTCGGGGTCGCGCCGGCGGTCGTGGTGCAGGCGATCGCGGGTCTGGTCACCATGGTCGGGCAGCGCTACCGCTCACCGGCCGGGCTGTACTTCGTCGCGCGCCTGGTCTGGGCGACGTTCGTGGCCGACACGGCGCTGGAGCTGGTCACCCCGGGCCGGATCACGTCGGTGGGTGTGGGTCTCAACGGCGGGGACCTGCTCGCCTTCGTGGCGCTCACGGCGATGTGGTTCGCCGTGAACTACGGGCTGCTGGTGCTGGCGCGCTCCGCGGTGAGCCCGGGTGGGTTCCGGCAGGCGGCGTCGGAGGTGCGCGGCGACCTGCTGCGCACCGCGGCCGCCGTGACGGTGGTGTCGCCGCTGCTCACCACCATCACGAGTTGGTGGAAGGTGCTGCTGGTGGTGCCGCTGGCCATCTGGAACCGGCTCACGCGGGAGGAGGCGCAGCAACAGGCACAACTGGTCCGCGAGCCGGTGACCGGCCTGCTCAACCGTCGGGGCCTCGACTTCGGCACGAGCGCCATCACCCGCCTGGACGTCGGCAGCAGCGGCCGGCCCCGACCCTTCGGCATCATCGTGGTGAGTTCCGACGCGCTGTTCGCGATCAACCGGACCCTCGGCCGTGAGGTGTACGAGCGCGTCACCGCCGTGGTCTCCCAGCGCTTCCTCGACGCGTACGGTCACGACCGGGTCGCTCTGCTGAGCGGAGAGGGTGTGGTCATCCTCGCCCCCGACCTGACCGAGGAGACGGCGGTGGTCGAGGCCAGGGCGGCGGTGGCGGTGGCCGCTGGCCGCATCGAGGTCGACGGCATCCCGTTCAGCCTCGACCCGGCCGCGGGGGTGTCGCTGTCGCCTCAGCACGGTCGGGAGCTGACCACCCTGCTGATGAAGGCGGAACTCGCGGTGCAGGAGGCCCACCGCTCGGGGTTGCCGGCCGTCCTGTACGTCCGCCGGGCGGCCGAACTGGCGCGCCGTCGCGTGGAGATCCTCCGGGAGCTGCGCACCGTGCTCGACGACCCCGCGCGCACGGGCGAGATCGCGGTCCTCTACCAGCCACAGGTCGAACTGGACAGCGGGCGCCTCGCCGGGGTGGAGGCGCTGCTGCGCTGGACGCACCCGCAGTGGGGGCCGGTGTCCACCGACGAGCTGGTCGAGGCTATCGAACCATCTGAGGTCATGCACATGTTGACGCGTCACATGATCCTGGCGGTGACGGGTCAGCTCCGGCGATGGAAGGACCAGGGTTTCGTGGCGCGGGCCGCGGTCAACGTCAGCGTCCAGGATCTCCACGACCCCGACTTCGTCGACGAACTGGCGCAGACCATTCAGCGGCAGGGCATCGAGCCCGCCCAGCTCACCATCGAAATCACCGAACGCATGGTCATCACAGACGCCGAGCGGATCACCCACGTCGCGGCCGAGCTCGTCCGGCTGGGGGTGGACCTCTCCCTCGACGACTTCGGCACCGGCTACGCCTCGTTGCAGCAACTGCGTCGGCTGCCACTCACCGAGGTGAAGGTCGACCGCTCCTACATCGCCAACCTCACCGAGAACGACGCCGACCTGGCCATCGTGACCAGCGTGCACGAACTCGCGAAGACGCTCGGGGTGTCGGTCGTGGCCGAAGGCGTCGAGGATCGCCGAACCGCGCAGGCGTTGGGCCGCCTGCCCGGCATCATCGGCCAGGGCTACTACTTCGGCCGGCCCATGACCGCCGAGGCGTTGCGGGACTGGCGCTACACCCCAGAGGTTGACGAATCACCCAGCTGAACCACGCGTGATCGTCACGGAAGCCGGGATCCGGTGGCTGTAGGCGGCTCATACCGGCCTGACCTGGGCCTGAGGTTGGAGCGGGTGACGGGAATCGAACCCGCACTGTCAGCTTGGGAAGCTGATGTTCTGCCATTGAACTACACCCGCATGCGCCACTGCCGGCGCAGCGGTCCTCACTGTACCCGACCGGCGGCGTCGACCGCATCCGGCATCGCGGAGCGTGCGACCACTGGCGGCACGTCGTCATGGCGGGCGCCAGACCACCTGGCTGGCCCGGCTGCCGGCGGGATCGCGACGGGTCACGATGGCCAGGGCGATGGTGAACTCGAAGAGTTGCCCCTCGGCCAGGCCGCCGCGCTGGGCTCGGGCGAAGGTCGCGTGCCGAGGGGTGGCGACCGGCATCGCCCAGCCGGCGAGGCAGGCTTCGGCGTCCGCGTCCCCGGTCTTGCCGGCGTGCAGCGCATAGCGGCCGTCGCGCTGCAGGTCCCGTGCTGTGACGTAGTGCTCGCCCGGACTGTGCCCGGGTGGCAGGACCATGCAGAAGAGACCGCCGCTGGTGATCATCGGCGTGACCGGGTGCACCCGCGGAGCACCGTCGGGCCGCAGTGTGGCCAGGTAGCCGAACGGCTGTCCATCGCGCTCGAAAGCCGCCTTGACCTGCTCGGACAGGTCTGGTGCCGTGGCTCCGAAAACTCCCCAGCTTGCCCGCTGCCCACCCGCACTCGTACTCATGTCCACGACAATACTGAACAGGCGTACGAGATCGCCAGGTCATCCTCCGCACATGTCGGCTCAGTGACGCCGGTCGACACCGTAACCTGTTCGCCATGACCGCACCTTCGCTCATCTCGTTCGCCCGAGGCGCCCCATCGCTGGACATCGTGGACGTCGACGGCCTGAAAGCGGCCGCGATCCGGGCGTTCGAGCTGGATCCCGTCGCGGTCACCGGCTACGGCCCGGGCACCGGCTACGCCCCGCTGCGGGAGTGGGTGGCCGCGCGCCACGGTGTGGGCGTCGACCACGTCCTGATCACCAACGGGTCGCTGCAGGCAGACGCCTTCGTCTTCGACCACCTGGTCACGCCGGGCGGCGACGTGATCGTGGAGAAGCCGACCTACGACCGCACCCTGCTCAACCTGCGCAACCGCGGCGCGAAGGTGCACCAGGTCACCCTCGACGCCAACGGCCTCGACGTCGACGAGTTGCGACGGCTGCTGGAGTCGGGCGTGCGGCCGAGCCTCGCGCACGTGATCCCGAACTTCCAGAACCCGGCCGGCGTCACGCTGTCGCTGGAGCGCCGGCACGCGCTGCTGGCGCTGGCGCGCGAGTACGGCTTCACGGTCTTCGAGGACGACCCCTATGTCGACATCCGGTTCCGGGGTGAGTCCCTGCCGACGATGCTGAGCCTCGACGACCCCGATCACCCGGTCGTCGTGCTCGCCGGTTCCTTCACGAAGACGGTCTGCCCCGGGGTCCGGGTCGGTTACCTCGTGGGGCCGCCGGCGACCATCGACGCGATCGCCAAGGTGGCGGTGAACACCTACATCTCGCCGAACATGCTCGCCGAGGTGACCGTGCACCAGTTCTGCGCGGCGGGCGACATCGATCGGTCGATCGCGACCGTACGGCAGGCCCTGGCCGAGCGCGAGCGGCTGCTCGCCGAGGCGCTGCGGCGTGAGATTCCGGGTGTGCGGTTCGTCGAGCCGGACGGTGGCTACTTCCTCTGGATCGACCTGCCGGAGGACGTCGACGTGCACAAGCTCGCGCCGGCCGCCGCCGCACGCGGGGTCGCGGTCGTCAAGGGCACCGACTTCCTGTTGGAGGGTGGCGAGCACTCGCTGCGGCTCGCCTACTCGGCGGTCACCGCCGATCAGGTCGACGAGGGCGTACGGCGGCTGGCGGCTGCCATCGCCGACGTCCGCGGCTGACCCAACGCCGACGCGTCGAATCGCTGACCCGACGCCGACGCGTTGACCCGGCCCTTACGCAACGTAGCGGGCGCTTCGTCTCTCCCGAGAGACGGGGCGCCCGCGAACATTTTTCATGTTGGCCGGCGTCTCGCGTGAACATTCTTCACGTCGAGCGGCGCCTCGGATGGATCGGTTCCAGAAAACGGACCAATCAGGGCGTATAAACCAGGACAAACCTGCAACTTGCAGGTGGGCAAGCTCACTTCTGTCGCCCTTCCGACACAAACCTTTTTACATCTTCCCCGTCATCACTTTCTCTGATCACATATCGGCCAAGACTTTGCCCCCGCCCCCCACTGGGCACCGGGCGAGCCGGCCGCTCCACCCCCACCCCCCCGCTGCGGCCGGCTCGCCCGGTGCCCTATTTTGTTGGCTTTCATTCCCTCGATGGGCCGTCTGCCGCCTGCGGCGAGGATCGTCGGATCGCGCCGGGACGGGGCAGGTACCCCAATCCGGACTACTCTGCGTGAAGAGATTCGCCGACCTTGCGGAGGTGAGCCCCATGGCCGAGTTCGAACCGACATCCACCAGCGGCCTTGGTCGGGCCATCACCGCGCCGATGCGAGCGGTCACCCGCATCTTCCCGACCCGGGGCTCTGGCCAGACCTCCACGACGCCCCCGCGACCCCGGGCGGCCGCGGTCGACTGCGGCTACTACGTCGGCGGCCACCGCCAGCCCGGCCCGGTCCACTACGCCGAGGCCCTGGCGGACGCCCGCGAGCGCGAGGACGCCTTCCTCTGGCTGGGCCTGCACGAGCCGACGCAGGCGGACCTGACCGACATCGCCGCCATCTTCGAACTGGACGACTTCGCGGTCGAGGACGCGATCAAGGGCGGCCAGCGGGCGAAGCTGGAGCAGTACGGCGGCGTCGCGTTTCTCGTCGTGCGCACGGCCCGATACGTCGGTCAGCACGGGCAGGTCACGGAGACCAGCGAGATCGTGGAGACCGGCGACCTCATGATGTTCATCGGCAAGCACTTCGTGATCACCGTTCGGCACGGCGACGTCAACGCGCTGGCCCCCATCCGGGCCGACCTGGAGCGCAAGCCCGAGCTGTTGCAGTTCGGCCCGTGGTCGGTGGCCTACGCGATCCTCGACCGTGTCGTGGACGCCTATATCACCGTCGCGAACGAGGTCGAGGACGACATCGACGCGGTCGAGTCCCAGGTCTTCGCCCGCCATGTGCACAGCCGCATCGCCCGCGTCTACCAACTCAAGCGGGAGCTGGTCGAGTTCAAGCGGGCCGTGGTGCCGGCCCAGCGGCCGCTCGCCGCGCTGGCGGAGGGCCGGGTCGCCGGCATGCCCAAGAACATCACGCGTCACTTCCGCGACGTGCACGACCACCTGGTCCGTACGGTCGAGCAGGTCGTCTCCTACGACGATCTGCTCAACTCGATCCTGCAGGCGCGGCTGGCCCAGGTGACCGTGGAACAGAACAACGACATGCGCAAGATCGCTTCCTGGGCCGCCATCTTCGCGGTGCAGACCGCCATCGCCGGCATCTACGGCATGAACTTCGACAACATGCCCGAGACCCACTGGCAGTTCGGCTATCCGCTCTGCCTGGCGTTGATGTTCTTCGTCGCCTTCTTCATGTACCGCGGCCTGCGCCGCTCCGGCTGGCTCTAGCTAGGCGTCGCCGGCGGCAGGGACCGTACGGTCACCGCGATCCGCGTCGCGACGCGCAACGAGAAGCCGTACGGCCCTCCGGCCGTACGGCTTGAGCCTGACCGAGTGCTACATCCGGCCGGAGTTGTCGGGCTTGGACGGGGCCTTCGCGCCATCCTGGCCCCAGCCCATCGACCGGCTGTGGGCGCCGAACGGACCATTGGCGTGCGGCCCGTGCGGACCCTGCCCGCCCTGCTGGCGGTCGGCCTGCGTCTCCTGGGCGTGGGCTCGCTCGTGCAGGTTGTCGGCGATGCGGCCCGCCTGGCCGGCGAGCGTGTCGGCCATCGTCGCCGCACCGGCGGCCACCCGTGACGCCGCCCGGGCCCGGTCGCCGGCCATCTTCGCGCCGTACTTGCCCTGCATGAACCGGCGGCCGCGGGTCTCGCCGTACAGCTCGTCGTCGTAACCCAACTCGTCGGCGGCGAACTGCTCATACTCCTGCCACTGGGCCGCGCGGCGGCGGCGCATCACGATGGCGCTGGCGGCGCCGACCGCGGCACCCGCGGCGAGCAGGCCGGTCAGCGAACCCATCCGATGACGGCGCGCCTCGCGCTTCAGCTTCTTGCGCTGGCGCCGGCTGAGGTGCATCTGCGGCCCCATCGCCTCGCGCATACCCATGCCCATACCCATGCCCATCGCCCGGCGCATCAGGTGCGGGCCCTGGCCGCTCGGCATCATCCGCAGCTGCTCCCAGGCCGGGGTGATCGCGTGGCGGGCACTGGTGAAACCGCGCCCGGCGGCCATCCTGGCCCGCTCGTAACCCGGGGAGAGCCGCGCCGCGGTGTCCGAGGCGAAGTGTGCCGCCGCCCGCCGGAGGTGCCCGTAGCTCTGGGACAGCTCGTCGAACATCTGTTGTCTCTGGTTCAAAGGTTGCTGTCTGCGACCGAACACAGGTTCACCCCCGTTGTGACTGGTCAGCGTTCCGTCTGAACATGGCTGCGCGGCTCCGGCATTTGGTGCCTTACTTCTCATCGTGGACCCGCGGGCTTGCTCCCACTGCCCGAATTGACGAATGGCAAGATTGCGCGCAGGCAGGTCCGTCCCCGGTACGAGACCGTCCCCGCACCTGAGGAGAGCCACGTGGGATCGTTGTTCGCGACCCTGTACACCACCGCCGGACCGATCCGGATCGAACTGTTCCCGTTCCACGCGCCGAAGACCGTGGAGAACTTCGTCGGCCTGGCCGAGGGCACCAAGGAGTACACCGACCCCCGCACCGGCGCTCCGGGGTCGGGTCCCTACTACAACGGTGTGATCTTCCACCGGGTGATCCCGAACTTCATGATCCAGGGCGGGGACCCGACGGGCACCGGCCGCGGCGATCCCGGTTACCGCTTCGACGACGAGATCCACCCCGAACTCTTCGCCTTCAACCGTCCCTACCTGCTCGCCATGGCCAACGCG
>Ga0164243_10002432_pt1 | contig 30817 bp, 27 predicted proteins | sample OricompcompostOP_FD_108781 | JGI IMG/M metagenome (GOLD analysis project Ga0164243, IMG submission 108781) | Organic Plus compost microbial communities from Emeryville, California, USA - Original compost - Organic plus compost (OP) | ecosystem: Engineered > Solid waste > Mixed feedstock >... | reverse complement strand
GTCGGACGACCACCGGACCGCCGTCGAGGCGTTCGTGAAGAAGGAGCGGCCCCGCTTCACCGGGCGCTGAACGAAAGTGGCGGCGGGCCGGCCGTACGCGGAGTGCGTGCCCGCCGGGCCGTGTGACCCCGCGGGTACGGGCGCCGTCAGCCGGAGCCGCCGGCGCCGCCGGGCATGTGGTCGCGCACCCAGCAGTCGGCGAGGTGGTCGTTGACCAGTCCGCACGCCTGCATCGTGGCGTAGGCCGTCGTCGGGCCGACGAAGCGGAAGCCGCGCTTCTTCAGTGCTTTGGCGAGCGCCGTGGACTCGGGGGTGATCGCGGGCACGTCCCGAGTGCCGCGCGGCGCGGGGCGATCGGCGTCCGGGGCGTGCGACCACACCAGGGCGTCGAGGCCGCCCTCCCCCAACTCGGCGGCGGCGCGGGCGTTGGCGACGGCGGCGCGGATCTTGGCGCGGTTGCGGATGATGCGCCGGTCGGCGAGCAGCCGCTCCTCGTCCTCCTCCGAGAAGGCCGCCACGCGCTCGATCCGGAAGCCCGCGAACGCGGCACGGAACCCTTCGCGGCGGCGCAGGATCGTCAGCCAGGACAGGCCCGACTGGAACGCCTCCAGCGACAGCCGCTCGTACAGCGCGTCGTCGCCGTGCACGGCGCGGCCCCACTCGGCGTCGTGGTACACCACGTAGTCCTCCGCCGACAGGCCCCACGGGCAGCGGAGCCGGCCGTCCGCTCCCGCGCGGGCGCCGTCCTCGCGCGCGGCGCTCTCCCGCTCCGGCTCAGCGCTCATCGGGCCGCTCCGCCGGACCGCCCGCTCTTCGCCCGTCCTCCGGTGGCGCCCAGGACTCCGCGGCCGGGTCGCCCGCGGCAGCGCGGGCGCCCGCGAGGGCGGACTCCAGCTCGGCGATGCGGGCGTCGCGCTCGGCCAACTCGGCGCCGAGCCGGTCCAGTACGTCGTCGACCTGGTCCATGCGGTAGCCCCGCACTCCCACCGGCAGCCGCAGCGCGTCCACTTCGGCGCGGCCGACCGGGCGCTCCGGCGGAAGCGGCTCGTCGAGGAGGTCGGGCGGGGCGTCGGCCAGGCCGCCGGACGCCGTCCGCCCGGATCCGTCGCCGCTGCCCACCACGGCGAGCGTGACCACGGTGACCACCGCGACCAGTGCGATCAGCAGAAACCAGAACAAGCCCAACTCCCCGGCGTCGTACGGACGACAGCGCGGCGCGGGCGCCACTGCTGTCCACGAGGTCCGATCGTGCCACGGGCCACTGACATCGGGGCCCGAGGGGGAAGAGCGGTCCCGGACGCGGTGCGGGGCGCGGGGGGCCGGCTGCCGTTAAGGTCAACTGCGCGGAAGGGGGCGGCGGATCACGAGGGCCGGGCGTGCGGCTCCGGAACGAGCGGGGACGCGGGCGGGGAGGAAGCCCTCCGCGCGGCCCCGTACGGAACGGTCCCGCAGGCGGCCGCCGGAGACGGGAGGCCGGGACGGCTCGGACGGCCGCCGCGACGACCGGCCGGGAGCGAGCCGACCGGGCCGAGAGCGAGATCGACATCGAGAGGACGGCGGATGCTGCGCCTGGGGACGCGCGAGTTCGGTGCACACGAGCCTGTGATCATGGCGATCGTGAACCGCACCCCGGACTCCTTCTACGACCGCGGCGCCACCTTCGACGACGAGCCGGCCCTGGAACGGGTCGAGCGGGCCGTGGCCGAGGGCGCGGCGATCATCGACATCGGCGGCGTGAAGGCCGGACCGGGCGAGGAGGTGACCGCCGAGGAGGAGGTGCGGCGTACGGCCGGTTTCGTCGCCGAGGTGCGCCGCCGGTTCCCGGACGTCGTGATCAGTGTGGACACGTGGCGGCACGAGGTGGGCGAAGCGGTCTGCGCGGCGGGCGCCGATCTCGTCAACGACGCCTGGGGCGGCGTGGATCCGAAGCTCGCCGAGGTCGCCGCGCGGTACGGCGCCGGGCTGGTGTGCACGCACGCGGGCGGCGCCCGGCCGCGCACCCGGCCGCACCGCGTCGCCTACGACGAGGAGGGCGGAGTCGTGGCGGACATCCTGCGCGTGACGCTCGGCCTCGCGGAGCGGGCGGCCGCGCTCGGCGTACGCAGGGACGCCATCCTCATCGACCCGGGGCACGACTTCGGCAAGAACACCCGGCACTCGCTGCAGGCCACGCGCGAGCTGGCCCGGCTGGCCGGGACGGGCTGGCCGGTGCTCGTCTCGCTGTCCAACAAGGACTTCGTCGGCGAGACGCTGGACAAGCCCGTGGACGAACGGCTCGTCGGCACGCTCGCCACGACGGCGGTCTCCGCGTGGCTGGGCGCGCAGGTCTACCGCGTGCACGAAGTGGCCGAGACCAGGCAGGTGGTGGAGATGGTGGCGGCCATCGCGGGCCACAGGGCGCCCGCGGTGGCCCGGCGCGGCCTCGCCTGAGCGGGGCCGCACGAGCGGAGCCGGTGGTGCGAGGGGCCGGTCAACCGCCGCCTCAGCCGGCCTCCTTGGTGACGAGCGCCACCGTCTCCTCGATGTCGTCCGTCACATGGAACAGGTCGAGGTCCCAGCTGGACGCCTTGCCCTCGCCGACGACGGAGTCGCGCAGCCAGTCGATCAGCCCGCGCCAGTAGGAGCCGCCGAAGAGCACGATCGGGAACCGCGTCACCTTGCGGGTCTGCACCAGCGTCATCGCCTCGAACAGCTCGTCCATGGTGCCGAGTCCGCCGGGCAGCACCACGAAGCCCTGCGCGTACTTGACGAACATCGTCTTGCGCACGAAGAAGTAGCGGAAGTTGACGCCGATGTCGACGTAGGCGTTCATGCCCTGCTCGAAGGGCAGCTCGATGCCCAGCCCGACCGAGGTGCCGCCGGCCTCCAGAGCGCCCTTGTTCGCCGCCTCCATCGCGCCGGGGCCGCCGCCGGTGATCACTCCGAACCCGGCCTCGACCAGGGCGCGGCCGATGCGTACCCCCGCTTCGTACTCGGGCGACTCGACGGGCGTACGGGCCGAGCCGAACACGCTGATGGCCGGGCCGAGTTCGGCGAGCGCGCCGAAGCCCTCCACGAACTCGGACTGGATCCGCATCACGCGCCACGGGTCCTGGTGCACCCAGTCCGAGGGGCCGGTGGTGTCCAGCAGCCGCTGGTCCGTCGTCCCGGGCTGCACCTGGCCGCGGCGGCGCACCACCGGCCCGAGACGCTGCTCCTGCGGCTCCCGCTCCCGGCGCCGCTCGGAACCCTGTCGGCCCTGTTCCGAACTGGTCATCGGAGCCTCCCTTCTCGCGTCTTCCTCGCCACTGCTTCCCCGCCCCCGCTTCGCAGGCGGTCGTGGCCGGTTCAGCGTACGCAGCCCGGCGGGACGCGGACGTGACGACCGGCGAAATTCCGTCCCACGAGGTCAGGCCGTCAGCCAGGCACGGAGCCGGTCCTCGCAGTGCCGGATCCGGTCGGTGCGCACCCGCTCGTCGCGCTTGTGCGCCAGATTCGGGTCGCCGGGGCCGAAGTTGACCGCCGGGACGCCGAGGGCGCTGAAGCGTGCGACGTCGGTCCAGCCGAACTTGGGCTGCGGTTCGCCGCCGACCGCTTCGATGAACGCCTTCGCGGCGGGGTGCGCGAGCCCGGGCAGCGCGCCGCCCGCGCTGTCGTCGACGGTCAGCTCCCAGTCGCCGCAGTCCGCGAACACCTCGCGTACGTGGGCGAGCGCCTGCTCCTCGCTGAGGTCGGGCGCATAGCGGTAGTTGACGGTGACCTCGCACACGTCCGGGATGACGTTGCCCGCGACTCCGCCCTCGATGCGCACCGCGTTCAGGCCCTCTCGGTACTCCAGCCCGTCGATCACCTTGCGGCGCGGCTCGTACGCGGCGAGCCGGTCCAGGATCGGCGCCGCGGCGTGGATCGCGTTGGCGCCCAGCCAGCCGCGCGCGGAGTGCGCCCGCTGCCCGCTCGTACGCAGCACCACCCGCAGCGTGCCCTGGCAGCCGCCCTCGACCCGGGCGTCGGAGGGCTCCAGGAGGACGGCGAAGTCGCCCGCGAGCCAGTCGGGTCGGGCGCGGGCGACGTGGCCGAGGCCGTTGAGGTGTGCGTCGACCTCCTCGTTGTCGTAGAAGACGAAGGTGAGGTCGCGGTTGGGTGCGGGCACGGTCGCGGCGATGCGCAGCTGGACGGCGACGCCGGCCTTCATGTCGGTGGTGCCGCAGCCCCACAGCTCTCCGGTGGCGGGGTCGAGCCGGGAGGGGACGTTGTCCGCGATGGGCACGGTGTCGATGTGCCCGGCGAGCACGACGCGTTCGGGGCGGCCGAGCCGGGTGCGGGCGACGACGTTGTTGCCGTACCGGTCGACGGTGAGGTGCGGCAGCCCGCGCAGCGCCTCCTGCACGGCGTCGGCGAGCGGCCCTTCGCTGCCGCTCTCGGAGGGGAAGTCCACGAGTCGCGCGGTCAGTTGGGCGTCGTCCAGGCTCAGGTCGAGGCCGTCCGCGGGGGTGGCGGTGTGGGCCGGGGCGTCGGCGGGGGCGGGGGCGGGGGCGCCGGGGGCGCGCTCGCCGTCGGATGCGGAGTGCGGCATGCCTCCCACACTAGGGTCTGCGGGCGCGGCGCCGCCGAGCCGCTCACGGGGCGGACGCGGTCGCCGGGGCCCACGGGCGGTCGCGGTCGCGGCGGGACGCCGGTGTCTGACGGGACGTACGGAGAGGCCGCCGCGCGTATGCCGCGAGGCGGGCGGAAAGCCACGTTCCGATGGCCGGGTTCGCGCCAGCGTCCCGTCGTCGCAGGGGCGTTGGGGATTCGCGCGGCCGGCACCGGCTACCTTTGTCGCCGTGTCCCGAGCCCTGATGTCACACGACGCTCCGCCGGCCGGCCGGCCCGGCGCCAGACCCCGGCTCCGGCTCGCAGCATGGCTGACGCTGCTCGCCGTCACCGGATACACCGCGGCCCAGTACGTCACCAGCGGCGTCGGGCCCGCCCGCTGCACCGTACGCACCCAGGCGGGCGCGGCCGGCGCGGTCGGGGCGGCCGCCGGAGAGTACCGGCTCGCGCCCGAACAGGCCGCCAACGCCGCGACCATCAACGCCGTCGCCGCCCGGCGCGGCCTCCCCGAGCGCGCCGTGACCATAGCGCTGGCGACGGCCATGCAGGAGTCCGGGCTGCGCAACCTCCGCCACGGCGACCGGGATTCGCTCGGGCTGTTCCAGCAGCGGCCCTCCCAGGGGTGGGGCGACGCACGGCAGATCGTCGACCCCGTCTACTCGGCGGAGCGGTTCTACGACCACCTGGTGCGGATCCCCGGCTACCAGCGGATGTCGGTGAACGACGCGGCGCAGAGCGTGCAGCACAGCGCCTTCCCGGACGCGTACGCCAAACACCGGGCGCACGCCGAGCTGTTGAGCACCGCGCTGAGCGGCCGGTCCGCGGCCTCGTTCAGCTGCACGGCGGGCCCGGGCACCGGCGGCGCCGGCGGTACGGGCAGCGCGGAGCGCGTACGGGCGCTGCTGGAGCGGGAGTTCGGGAAGGGCGCGCTGTCGGGCCGTACGCGGCCAGGCGGGGCGGCGCGGCCGGCAGGCGGGACAGCACAGCCGGCAGGCGGGGCAGCGCGGCCGGCGGTCCCGGCCCGCGTGGTCCAAGCCGCGGGCGGCGAGGGGGAGTTGCGGCTGCACGCGAAGGGGACGCGGCGCGGCTGGGAGCTGGCGCACTGGGCGGTGGCGCACTCCGCCGGGCTGCACGTCCGGCAGGTCGTCTACCGCAACAGCGTGTGGGACGCGGGCAGTTCGCGGGTCGGCTGGCGGCCGCGGGGAAGCGGCGACGCCGGAGCCGCGGGCGACACGTCGGCGGTGACGGTGGTGCCGGCGAGCGGCCGCTGAGCCCGATCCGGCCGGGCTGCCGGCGCTCGACCGCGGGCTGTCGGCTCTCCCGGCCCGGCTACTCCGCCGCGCGCCCCAGCTCGTAGACGGCACGGTCTCGCCACTGCGCGCCGTCCCAGGCGATCAGGTGGACGGCCGCGATCCGGGCGGTGACCGGCAGCGCCGGCGCCAGTTCGGCCTCCAGCGCGTCGTGGAACGCGCCCTCCGCGTACGGCACTTCGCTGACCGCGAGGGTGAGGTGCGGCTCCAGACCGCCGCCGAAGACGCCGCGGTAGGGCTCGGCCTCGGGCCAGCGGCGGGTGATCTCCTTCGTCAGGGCCGTGACCGGATCCTTGGGCAGCGGTTCGAGGAACAGCACTCCGGGAAAGCGGCCGAACTCGGCGAAGGTCACCTCGAACGCGTCGTGTGCGCCGAAGAGCCGGGCCAGTTCGGCGTGTACGGCCCCGTCCAGGCGGCTCTCGTGCAGGAACGGGTAGAGCACGGTGACGTGTGCGGGAGCGGCCGTACGTACCAGGGGATCGGCTGCGGGAACCTTGAGGGTCAGCGCGGTGTCGCCGGCGATGTCCGGCCAGCCGCCGCCGAGTTCGGCGTGTGTCCCCGTCGTGGTCATGGCCGGCCATGGTGGCACGGCGGGCCGGGGCCCGGCGCCCTGCCCGCCCAACTCGCCGCCCGGCCACGGGCGTTCGGGATTCCGGAACAGCCGTACGGGACGGCGGACCCGTGCGGAGGAACCGTGCGCGCGCCGCCGCGGCGTACCGGCGCATCGCCGACAGACTCCACAGCCGCGGCCCAACTCCCCTGCGCACAACGCGCTTTGACGTTTCCGCCCGGTGCGGCGCTATGTTCCGCTTCGACCGGTTCGACGGATTCGATAATGCGACGCATTGCCAATCCTTTGCTTCCGAGGGCCGCAACCTTCCGGTGTTCCCGGCCGATAGGCACGGCGTCCGACCGGCGGCACACGCCTGCCTGTACGGGCGGCACCGAAAGTCCAAGTCCCTCTCCGTCGAAGGAGCAACATGTCCCACCCCCTCTCACGCCGGCTCACCCAGGTCGTCCTGCTGACCGCGGCCGGTGCCGCGTCCGTTGTCGGTGCGGCCGGTGCCGCGGGCGCCGTCGAACCGTCGTCGGCCCCCGACGTGGGCGGGCTGACCAACCTCGACGGCGCGCACCTCGGCAACACCGTCGACAAGACCGCGCAGAGCGCCACCGACACCGCGGCGCAGGCGGGCGGCAACGCCTCCGAGCGCGCCCTTCCGACCGCCGGCAAGGCCGCCGGGTCCGCGGCGAAGACGGGCCTGCCGGCCGCCCAGCACCTCGTCGGGCACACCGCCGGGGACGCCGGCCACCTCGTCGGCGACACCACGTCCCAGGGCGGCGGTCTGCCCTCGGTCGGCGGTGTCGCGCAGCACCTGCCGACCTCCGGGCAGCTGCCCACCCAGGACCTGCGCGGGCTGCAGGGCCCGCTGGGCTGACGGCGCGGCACCGGCCGTACGGGCGCGCCTGCCCGGCCCCGCCCGCTCGCGCCGACGCGGCCCAACCGCCCGCGCCCGCAGGCGTTTTCGTCCTGGACGCACTCGCGGGTACGGGCTCCCGGCGGGTACGGACCGCCACGGGCGGGTTCGGTGAACACGAGCGGTGCGAACGGCATCGAGGGGCCCGGGAGACTCCCGGGCCCCTCGCGTGTTCCCCGCTCCCCCCCGTGTGCTTACGCCGGTCGCCGCGCCGGCGCGGACAGCCGGTCCACCGCCGCGGCCACCCGCTCGTCCGTCGCCGTCAGCGCGACGCGTACGAAGCGGTCACCCGCCGGCCCGTAGAACTCGCCGGGCGCCACGAGCACGCCGTCGTCGGCGAGTTCGCCGACCGTGTCCCAGCAGGGCTCGTCCTTCGTCGCCCACAGATACAGCGACGCCTCGCTGTGCTCGATGCGGAAGCCGCGGGACTCCAGCGCCTCCCGCAGGTCCGCGCGCCGCGCGGCGTACCGCGCGCGCTGCTCGGCCACGTGCGCGTCGTCGGAGAGCGCCGCGACCGTGGCCGCCTGCACCGGTGCGGGCACCATCATTCCGCCGTGCTTGCGGATGTGCAGCAGTTCGCCGAGTACGTCCGCGTCGCCGACGGCGAACGCGGCGCGGTAGCCGGCGAGGTTGGACCGCTTCGACAGCGAGTGCAGGGCGAGGACGCCCTCGTACCCGCCGCCGCACACCCGCGGGTTCAGCACCGACACCGGGTCGGCCTCCCAGCCCAGTTCCAGATAGCACTCGTCGCTCGCGACCAGCACCCCGTGCTCGCGCGCCCAGGCCACGGTGCGCGTCAGCTGCGCCTCGTCCAGCACCGAACCGGTCGGGTTGGAGGGCGAATTGAGCCACAGCAGGCGCAGCCCGTCCGGGTCCAGCTCCGTCGGGTCCTCGTAGGTGACGGCCTCGGCGCCGGCGAGCGCGGCCCCCACCTCGTACGTCGGATAGGCCAGCCGCGGATGTCCGACGCGGTCGCCGGGGCCGAGTCCCAGCTGGGTCGGCAGCCAGGCCACGAACTCCTTGGAGCCGACCACCGGCAGGACGTTGCGGTGCTCCAACCCGCGGGCGCCGAGCCGCCGTTCGCACCAGCCGACGAGCGCGTCGCGCAGCTCGGCCGTGCCCCACACCGTCGGGTAGCCGGGCCGGTCGCTCGCCGCGGCCAGCGCCCGCTGCACCACGTCCGGCACGGAGTCGACGGGCGTACCGACGGACAGGTCGACGATGCCGCCGAGGTGCGCGGCCGCGGCGGTCTTGTACGGCTCCAGCCGGTCCCACGGGAAGGCGGGAAGCCGCGCGGAGAGGGTGCGGGAGGACACGGGAGGCTCACTTTCTGCCGGAAGAGCCGGGAGGGACGGGAGGGCCAGAAGGGCGGGGAGGACAGGGAGTTGGGGAGTCCGGAAGTCCGGAAGTCCGGGGGACCGGGAGACCGAGAGACCGAGAGACCAGGAAGGTCGCTGTCCGCTGCGGTCGGGCGGGCCGCTGTGAAACGCGACGGTCCCGCACGGCAGCCGTCTGTGCCGACCGGCTGCTGTACGGGACCGCGACGTTGCGGACGCTCCGGGACGCCGGACCCGCCCCTGGTCACAGGGCGGGACCGCGCCGCGGGATCACTCGTCGTGGCTCTGCGGCGGCAGCGCGGCGATCAGCGGGTGGTCCCGCTCGATCAGGCCGAGCTTGCTGGCGCCGCCGGGCGAACCCAGTTCGTCGAAGAACTCGACGTTCGCCTTGTAGTAGTCCTGCCACTCCTCGGGGGTGTCGTCCTCGTAGAAGATCGCCTCGACCGGGCAGACCGGTTCGCAGGCGCCGCAGTCGACGCATTCGTCCGGGTGGATGTACAAGGACCGCTGGCCCTCGTAGATGCAGTCGACGGGGCACTCCTCGATGCAGGCCTTGTCCTTCAGGTCGACACAAGGCTCCGCGATGACGTAGGTCACGCTGTCGTTCCTCCTCGATTGGGCTGGCGGTCCGCCCTGGGGATCCGCCACTGGCGCGCGGGAGCGCGGCGTCGTCGATGCCCGACCTAGTATCTCCGTTCCGGGGCAGGAGACGAACAGGAGGGGCGGTTAGAGCTGTGGAATTCACCACGGGCGGACGTCTAGAGGTCCGGATCACCGCGTCTGACGTGGGCAAACGCGTATCGGTGCGGTCCTTGACCGGGGCCGGGGAGCGAGCTGCCACATTTACCGACACCGTGGGCGTTCTCACTTCGTGGACGAGCGGTGTGCTGAGCATCACCCGACGCGACGGCGGGAGCGTACGCGTCGCCGAGTCGGCGATGGTCGCGGGCAAGGTCGTCCCGCCCCGCGCTCCCGCGCGACGACGCGGGCTTGTCTCCGCCAGCGTACGGGAGTTGACGGCCGTCGCGGCGCGCGGGTGGCCGGCCGTGGAGACGGAGGCGCTGGGCTCGTGGACGCTGCGGGCGAGCGCGGAAACCGCGGAGCCTGTGGCACCGGCGGAGCGGGCGCCGCGCGCGGACGGGGAACGCGGGGGCGTCGGCGGCGCGGGCGGCGGAGAGCGCGCGGCGTTCACCACGCGCGCCAACTCCCTGCTGCCGCTGGGCGATCCGGGACTTCCGGTGCGGGAGGCGATAGCGCGGACGGTGCGCTGGTACGAAGCCCGCGGCCTCGCCCCGCTCGTCCAGCTGGTCCCCGGCGGGGAGGGTGAGAGCCGCGAGGACGGCGAACGTGCGCTGCTCGCGGACGAGTTGGAGCGGAGCGGCTGGACCGCCGAACGGCACGCGGTGATGCAGGTCGCGCCGCTCGCCCCGCTCGCCGACCGGGCTCCCGATCCGCGGGTGCGGCTGAGCCGCGACCTCGACGCCGGCTGGAGCGCGCTGTACCGGCGGGCGGGTCAACTGCCCGACGTGGCGCGGAAAGTGCTGACGGGCGGACCGTCCGTATGGTTCGCAACCGTGCCCCGGGAAGCGGTGGCCGCGCCCGGGCAGCCGCCGGAGGGGGACACGCGGCCCGCGGCGATCGGACGGTGCGTGGTCGACGGGCGGTGGGCCGGCTTCGCCGCACTGGAAGTGGCGCCCGAGTGGCGGCGGCGCGGCCTCGCCACGGCCGTACTGTCCGAACTGGCCCGCAGGGCGCTGGAAGAGGGCGCTTCGGCGGCGTACCTCCAGGTCGAGGCGGGCAACGCGGGCGCCCGCGCGCTCTACGGCGGACTGGGCTTCACCGACCACCACACGTACCACTACCGCCGGGCGCCGCAGGGCGGTTCGGTATGAGCCGGCCGGAAGCGGAAGGGCCACAGGAGCCCGGGGAGCCCAGGGAGCCGAAGCGGTCCCAACGGCCGGACGGGGCACCGGAGTCGGGCGCTCCCGCGGGGCCGCCCGACGGCACGCGCGGGGCCTCCGGCTCAGGCTCATCCGGCTCGTCGGGCTCGTCGGGCTCGTCGGGCTCGTCCGGCGCGGACCGCTCGTCCGGTGCCGCCGGTTCCGCGGGCTCCTCCGGGCCGGCGGACTCGTACGACCCCGCGAACTCCGCGCAGAACAGGGCCCGTTTCGCGGAAGCCGCCCGCGAGGAACGCCCCGACCTGGCGCTGCTGTGCCTGCTCATCGGTGCCGAGCACGCGGCGCACGCCCGGGACGCGCAGGCCGCGCCGGGAGCCCGCGCCGAGACGTCCGCCGCGGGCGACGGCGACACGGACTCGGCGGACTCCGCAGACTCGGCCGGCTCGGGGGGTTCGGCGGACTCGGCGGACTCGGTTGACTCCGCGCAGGTCGAACTCGACCGGCTGGCCGGCCTGTTGCCGTACGCGCCCCGCCGCACCCCCGAGCAGTGGGCCGCCGCGCTGGAACGGCTGCTCGGCGAACAGCTCGGCTTCCACGGCACCCAGAACGACTACCGGCGGCTGGAGTCCTCGCTGCTTCAGTCGGTGCTGCGGCGCAGGCGAGGACTGCCGATCCTGCTGTCCGTGGTGTGGATGGAGGTCGCACGACGGGCGGGCGCTCCGGTGTACGGGGTGGCGCTGCCCGGCCACTTCGTCGTCGGCTTCGGCGACCCCGCAGGCGAACACGCGCTGGCCGACCCCTTCGGCGGCGGACGGCGCGTGGCCAGAGAGGACATGGAACTGCTGGTCGCGAACGCCACCGGCGGCCGCGCCCGAGTCTCCGCCGCCTCGCTCCAGCCCGCCGGACCGCTGGAGATCGTGCTGCGCGTACTGAACAACATCCGCGCCTGGGCCGCCGTACGCCCCGAACACTCGGCAGTGCAGCTGTGGGCGCTGGAACTGTCGCTGCTGCTGCCGCACCACCCGGCCCGGCTGCGCTACGAGCGGGCCAAACTCCTCGTCGAGCGCGGCGACTTCGTGGCCGGGGCGCGCGAGCTGGAGGCGTACGCGGACGTGGTCGCGGCAATGGAGCCGGCCGCGGCGGAGAGCGTACGCCGGGAGGCGCGAGCAGCACGGGCCCGGCTGAACTGACACCCGAGCCCGCGCAGTTCGCCCGCCCGCCTCGGCGGACCCCGCCCAACCCACCTGGCACAGCAGGCAGTTGGGGCTCCCCGCACCCGAGGCCAGGACCACGGGCAACGGCCGACGGTCCGCTCCCCAGCACCCCGCCCGACGCAACGGACCCGGGCCGCGCCCTTCACCCACCCAACGCACTGCCCAACCCACCCAGCCCGGCAACCAGTTAGGGCCCCCGCACCCCGAGGCAGGACCGCGGGCGACGGCGGACGGTCGGCTCGCCCAGCGCGGCCGCCGCCCGCGCGAAGAGCTGGTCGTACGGCCCGACCGCCGTACTACAGCCCCTACAGCCAGCCCTTCTCGCGGGCGATCCGCACCGCCTCCGCGCGGTTGCGGGCGCCGGTCTTCTGGATCGCAGTGGACAGATAGTTGCGTACGGTGCCGTGCGACAGCTGCATCTCGGCGGCGATCTCGGCGTTCCCGGAGCCGTCCGCGGCGGCGTTCAGCACATCCCGCTCGCGGCCGGTCAGCGGGCTCGCCCCGACTGCGAGCGCGGACGCGGCCAGGGCGGGGTCGATGACCCGCTCGCCGCGGAGCACTCTGCGCACCGCGTCGGCCAGCCCGGCCGCCGGAGCGTCCTTCACCAGGAAGGCGTCCGCCCCCGTCTCCATCGCCCGGCGCAGATAGCCGGGCCGCCCGAAGGTGGTGAGGATCAGCACCTTCAACTCGGGGTGCTGCGCACGCAGTTCGGCGGCCGCGTCGAGCCCCGAGGCGCCGGGCATCTCGATGTCCAGCAGCACCGCGTCGGGCGTATGGGCGCGCACCGCGCCCGCCACCTCGTCCCCGCGCCCCACCTGTGCGACGACGTCGATGTCGGGCTCAAGCTGGAGCAGGGCGGCCAGCGCCTCCCGCACCATCGCCTGGTCCTCGGCGAGCAGCAGTCGGATCACGCCCGTCAGGCTACGTTCGGCGGCCGCCGCGGAGCCAAGCCGCTGCGCACGGTGGACGCTCACGGCCGCCGGCCGCCCTCGCCGGAGCGCACGGTCGCCGACTCGTCCGCGTGCGGGGCGGCGGTCTCCGTGGTGTCCGTACGCGGCAACGCGGGCACGACGGCCCGGAGTTGGAAGCCTCCCCGCACTCCCGCGCCCGTCTCCAGCGAGCCGTCCGCGAGGGCCAGCCGCTCCGCGAGCCCGGTCAGTCCGTTGCCGCCGCCTCCGGTGCCGTCGCCCGAGCCGGCGCCCGCGGAGAGCACGTCGCCCGCATCGGTGGTGCGCGCGGTCACCTCGGAAGGGCCGCGCCCGTTGTCGGTGACCGTGAGGCAGACGGTGTCGTCGGCCTGTGCGGTCAGCGTCACCGTGCACCGGGTGGCGCCGCTGTGCCGCACGACATTGGTGGTCGCCTCCCGCAACGCCCAGGCCAGCGCGCACTCCTGACCCGGATCGACGGGCGCGCCCGTGGACGGCGACGGGATGTGCTGCGGCAGTTCGGCGCGTATGCCGGCGGCGGCCAGAGTCGTGCGCGCGCTGGCCAACTCGACCTTCAGCGTGGGCCGGCGGTAGTCGCTGACGGCTTCCCGTACGTCGACGAGCGCCTGCCGGCTGACCTGCTCGATATCGGCGACCTGGGCCGCGGCGGCCTCCGGTTGCGCGGGCAGCATCCGCCCGGCCAGCTCGCTCTTCAGCGTGATCAACGAGAGCGAGTGCCCGAGCAGATCGTGCAGGTCGCGGGCGAGCCGCAGCCGTTCCTCGCTGGCGGCGAGCTGGGCGACGGTGGCGCGGGCCTCGCGCAACTCCTTCGTCGTACTGACCATTTGCCGCAGCCCCGTCATGGCGAAGCCGCCGAGCGTCGCGGGGATCACCAGCTGCGGCCACAGGTCGCCCACGTCGTCGCCGGCTCTGCCGCCGCTCAGCCCCAGCGCGACGAGCACCACCACGCTGCCGCAGATCGCCCAGCGCGACTGCGGCACCGGCAGCGTCGCGCCGATGGTGACCGCGAGATAGACGAACAGCACCAGCCACGCTTCCCCCAGGCCCAGCGAGAGAGCGCAGGCGAACGCCAGCATCACCGACAGCGCGGCGTACATCGTGCCCTGCCGGATCCCGCGCCGGTGCCGGAAGATCAGCAGAAGGTACGAGGTCATGTAGCCGGCGAGGCCGAGCCACCCGAAGACGGTGCCGAGCGGACCGTAGGCGCCGTCCACCAACTCGGAGAGTGGAGCCGAGAGATAGACCATCCACAGGCCGACCCACAGCAGCTTGATCCACTGCTGCCGGCGGTTGTCCGGGGGGCGGCCAGGGACCGGCGCCAGCTGAGGGCCCCGCTCCACGGCCTCTTCCCAACCTCCGGGCCGGGAGGAGGAGTTGACGCCGCCGGCAGCGTCCGCCCCGCCACCGCGCTCCGCGCCGCGGCGCACGGCGCTCTCCTGGCCGTCGCACGGCTCCGCCTGACCGCCGGCGTACCGGCCGGCCCCCCGACCGGCGGGACGGCCGGGCCGGCGGAACCGCAGGCGGCCCGGCAGGCGCTTCAGGGTCGCCATCGTCGCTCCTCTCCCCCTCGCTCGGTCTGCTGTTATCCGTGTCCTTCGCGCCCTCCTCGCCCGCGCCCTCGCACGGGCGGGGCGAGGTTTCCGTACGTACCGGTCAGGAGGTGCGGGTGTCCCTGCGGTACAGCCAGGCCGCCGCCGCCACGAACGCGACCAGATAGCCGGCGAGCAGACAGGCGTCCTTCACGGGCGGGGCGTCGCCCACTTCGACGGCCTGGCCGAGCGCCGTGTACGCGCGAGTGGGCAGCCACTGCGCGGCATCGACCGCCCAGTCGGGCAGGAAGGTCAACGGCATCCACAGTCCGCCCAGCAGCGCCAGCCCGAAGTAAATGATCATGGTGACCGGGCGGGCCGAGTCTCCGCTGACCAGGTAGCCGATCGCGACGCCCAGCGCGGCGAACACAAAGCTGCCCGCCCAGGTGCAGGCCGCGATCGCCGCCCACTGCCAGGCCTCCAGATGTACGTGCTTGACGGTGGCCGCGACCACGAGCACCAGAAGTATGGAGGGCAGGCTGACCGAGGCCGCCGCGGCGATCTTGGCTATGACATAGCCACGGCCGGGCAGCGGCGTCAGCCGCAGCTGGCGTATCCAGCCCCGGTCGCGCTCTTTGGCGATGCGCTCGCTGTTGCCGAGCAGCACCGCGGTCATGGCGCCGAAGGCGGCCATGGTGACCATGAAGTAGAGCGCCGCGTCGATGCGCATGCCCGGCAGGGCGGCGTTGCCGGAGCTGCCGGCGAGCAGGAGATAGAGCACCGAGGGGTAGATCACCGAGAAGAACAGGAACCTCCTGTTGCGTAGCTGCCGCAGGATTTCCAGCTTGATCAGAGTGTTCATGCCGCTGCCGCCTCGCTGTCCTTGCCGGCGCCGGTGTCGCCGTCCGGCTCGCCGCCGCCCGTTCTCTCCGTGGTCCGTGCGTCGCCTCCGCCGCCGGCCGGGACGCCGCCGAGGTCCGCGCCGGCTTCCGCCTCCGCGCGCTCGGTGATCGCGATGAACGCCTGCTCCAGGCCGAGGCTGGAAACTTCGAGGCCGCGCGGATACAGGCCCATGGCGTAGATGCCGTGCACCGTGGCGTCGGCGTCCGTGGAGCGCATGCGCACCGTGCGCCCGGTGAGCGTCAGCTCCGTGCAGCCCGGGAGAGCGCCCAACTCGGCCTGGTCCACGGCGCCTTCCAGGTCGAAGCTGATCCGGCGGGCGCCGGCGCGGGCCTTGATCTCACCGGCCGTGCCGTCCGCGAGGAGCCGGCCGCGGTGCAGCACGAGCACCCGGTCGGCGACCGCGTCCGCCTCCTCCAGATAGTGCGTCGCGAAGAGGACCGTGCGGCCCCGAGCCGACTGAGCGCGCATCGCCGACCAGAAGGACTGGCGGGACGAGACGTCCATGCCCGTGGTGGGCTCGTCGAGGACGATCAGGTCGGCCTCGCCCGCGGTCGCCAGCGCGAAGCGCAGCCGCTGCTCCTGGCCGCCGGAGAGCTTGTCGACCATGCGGTCGGCGATCTCCGTGATGCCGGCGGTGGCGAGCACCTGGTCGACGGGGTGGGCGCGCGGGTGCAAGTCGCAGGCCAGCTGCACCAGTTCGGCCACGCGCACCCCTTCCATCAGGCCGCCGGACTGGAGCATGGCGCCGACTCGTCCGTCGACGACGGCCTGCCTCGGCGTACCGCCGAAGAGCCGGACCCGTCCCCCTGAGTCCGGCCGGCGCAGGCCGAGCAGAAGATCGAGGGCGGTGGACTTCCCCGCCCCGTTGGGACCGAGCAGTGCGACGGTCTCCCCCGTGTGCAGGCTGACGTCGAGGTCGGACAACGCGCGCACCGAGCCGTAGCTCTTGCTCACGCCGGCGAACTCGACGACTGCCTCTGCTGTTGAAGTCATGCTCTCCAGCATGCCGAGGCCGTCCGGAGCCCGGCAGTGTCAGACGTCGTGAGTTCGGCATGACACTTGTCATGGCGGACCACTCACGGTTGTCACGGCGAGACCGCGGGCAGCCGCGACGACTGTCTGATCACGGCTGGACGAGCACTGCCGCCCGGTCGGGACCGAGCGAGCACGACGGAGCGATCACGGCTGTGAACTGCCGTGGCCCGGCGCCGAGTCGGGCACGGCCCGCCCGTTCCCGGTACGGGCCGCCGCCCGCCGGTCAGTCCGACGTGACCGGAAGGTGCTGGACGCGCTTGGCCGGATCGGTCTGCCGCAGCGCGACCCGCAGCCCTGCCGCCACGTCCTGCGGGGTGACCGGGGTCTTGCTGCCGTCGCTGCGGGTGAGGCGCACGCCCGCGAACGTGGTGCCGTACAACCGCTTCAGCTCTCTCAGGTCGTAGGTGTCGACCAGCCTGCCGTTGACCGGCTTCATGGTGAGGAACTTCGGCAGCGACTTCTGCGGGCTGAACTTGATCGAGGCGTGTCCTGCCTTGATCGTGACCATTCCGGACATCGCCGGTTTGCCGAACTGCTCGGCGGCGCGGTCGAGTTCCTTCTTCCCGACCTTCGGCTGCTGCGTCGTGACGGGCAGCGAGACCTCCGGTTCGCCGCCCTCGGCGGCGCGCTTTCGGTAGGCCTTCTCCAGCACCCGGCCGGCCTGGTGCGGATCGATGCCCTTGTGCGGCTTGCCGGGCACCTTCACGACCTTGCCGCGCGTGAACCGGATCTCCCCGTCCTTGGGGACGCCGCCGCCCCCGTTCCGGCGGTAGAGCTGGGAGACGGCGGAGGCCGTCTTCTCCTCGTCGAGCCTGATGGCGGGCTCGGCGACCCGGTCGACGCCGAAGATCGAGCCCACCACGGACACCGGGTTGTAGTCGTGCCCTGAGGCGTTGTGGACGCTCTTCTCGGTGCTCATGGTGAGCCCGGCGACGCTCGGCTTGAGCTTCGTGTGCTTGCCGTTCACCACGACCTCGAGCGGCCGGGTCGGGCGGTCGCCGAGCGCCGAGTCGAGCTTCCGCACCGCCTCGTGTCTGCTCAGGCCGCCGATGTCGACGCCGAGCACGCGGGTGCGCTTGGGCACGTCGGCGTGGTCGAGCAGCAGGCCCGTGCCGTACACGACGGCCGCCGCGACCACCAACGCGGCGCCCAGCACGACGAGTTTGGAGCGCCCCTTGCTCGCGGCGGCGGTGCCGCTGCGGCCGCCCGGTGCGTCCTCCGGCGCCGGCTGGGCGGACGGCACGGACGGCACCAGCCCGGTAGGGCCGTCGGACGAGCCGCCGCCGGAGGCGCCCTCACGCAGGCCGCTGACCACCGGATCGCCGGCGATGCGCGCGCCTTCGGCGTCGTCCGCGCCGGCGCCGCCGCCGGCGAGCAGGCTCTCGCCGGAGCCGCCCGGTGCGAAGGGCGCGGGACCGGTGCCGAGCCCGAGCGTCGAATCGACGCCCGAGCCGGTCGAGTTGAGCCCGGCGCCCGTGGCGGCGGGCGGCACCGGGGCGTCGCCGGTGACCGGGCCGGTCGTCGGCCCGCTGGGGCCGCCGACCATCGGGGTGCCGTCGGGCGGGGTGCCGGTGCCGCCCGGGCCGGGCCCGGTCCCGGCGCCGTCGAGGAGGCGGTGGATCGCGCTGTAAGTACGCGGCCCGGTGTCGCCGCCTGCCCCCGGGCCGCCGTCCGGGGCGCCGGGACCGCCGACCGCGGGGAAGCCGTCCGCCGGGGTGTCGGTGCGGCCGACCGGCACGGAGCCCGTGTCGTACGGATCGGCCGTGCGGTACGGGAATCCGCCGCCGGGGTCCGTCGTACCGGAACCCGCACCGGGGTCCGTACCGGAATCAGCGCCCGTACCCGCGCCGAAGCCGGGGCCGTGGCCCGGTCCGTAACCGGTGTCCTGGCCGCCGGGTGAAGACGCGGGCGCGGGCCGGGACTTGGGCTTGCGCGGCGCGAACCAGTCGCTGGTCCCCCGGGTGAACTCGCCGCCGCCGGAGCCGCTTTCGGAGGCGCCGGTGTGCTGCGGGGAACCGGGGACGGAGCCGGAGCCGCCGGTCGTGGGCCCGGAGGCGCGCGGAGCGCCGCCCGCGGGCGCGCCGGGCCCCGCGGGCGAACCGGCCGCCGTACCCGGGGAGTTGGCGGCCCCGTGGCGCGCTCCGGCGCCCGGGTCGGCGCCACGTCCCTGGTGCCCGGCGGCTCCCGGCGCAGGCACGGAACCAGAACCGGAAGCCACGTCGGAGTCGCTTCCGGAGCCCTGGTCCGGGTCCCGGTCGGGCCGCTCGGCGTCGGAGACGGGCGTACGCATCACGACGGGCGGAATCGGCCGCGAGCCGGGGATGTTGATGCGGATCCGGGTCGTCAGCGTCGTCTCGGTCTTGCGTTCCTCCGGGCGTCCTTTGGGCTCCGTGCCGTCGCCGGCGCCCTGAACCGCCGCCTCTTCGGGGGACTCTCCGGCGCTGCCGGTGCCGTAGGGCTCCGTCCCCGGCGGGTACGGGGAACCGCCGCGGCCGGGGCGGCGGCCGGAGGACGAACTGTCAGTTTCACGGCTCAAAGCAGGTACTCCCGGTTGGATTCGCCGCCCGGCTCGTTCGTCCCGGGCGGCTCGCCGGCGCGGCCTACTGTATCCGGGTCCGCCGTCACCGGTCTCACGGCCACGAAATCCCCCAAAAACAGGCTCATCAGCGGGACTTGGCGCCCGGCACCGGCGGCGCGGGCAGCGCGATGGTGGCACACATCACAGCCGCCAGCAGCCCTCCGAACAGAAACACGTACGATCCGGCGCCCGCTCCGAACACGAAATCGCCCTCCGGGCGCCCGGCCGTGAGGAACAGCACGGTGACCACCCAGGCCACCGCGGGCGCCACCGCCCCGACCCGGGTACGGCAGAGCTTCGCGCCGCCCCAGAACAGCCCGACCGCGCCCGCCAGCGCCAGCAGCAGCCCTCCGGGGAACCAGCCGTCCTGCACCAACGCGCCCGCCACAGCGGTCAGTACGCCCAGCACGGCGAGCAGCAGATAGACCGCGGCGCGCGCTCCGGGCGCCGCGGGCACCGGCGTCGGCCACGGCGGCTGCCCGTCCCCGAGCCCGGCCGCGGGAGCGCCCCAGCGCCCGCCCGTACGGTGCTTTTCGTCGCTCATGCGTCCACTCCCGCTTCGTCCACTCCCGCGAACAGGTCCCGCAGCGGCTCGACTTGCCGCTCCGGCCGGCGCACGCTTCCGTCGGCGAGGCGGTAGAACTCCGTGGCGAGCAGCGGCTGCCCCAGGCCGTTCGACAGGGCGAAGGACTCGCCGGCCTCGCCCGCCGCGCCGCTTCCGGGGACGCGGATCTGTGTGGCGTGCGCCCTCATGGCGGCCGTTTTGGCCGCCGCGTACGCGCTGCCGTCGATCACCGCGTCGACGGCCTTCTCGTCGTCCAACAGCCCCGGCACGTCGGTGGGTTCGGCGATGCCTTCGTACGATGCAGCGTGCGCGCCCCCCGCGCGCAGCCGGGCGAAGCCCTCGGTGAGCGCGGATCCGGGGACGCAGTTCCAGTAGACGCGCGCCACTGTGTGCGGCGCCGTGTCAGTACGTTCGTCCGGTCCGGCACCGCCGTCCTTAAGGCCGGCATCGCCGGGCTGAGCGGCGAGTTGGACGGCGCGCATGGCCACCCGGTGTGCCTGGATGTGGTCGGGGTGGCCGTAGCCGCCGTCCGGGTCGTACGTCACGAGGACCTGCGGGCGCACCTCGCGGATCACCGGCGCCAGCAGCCGCGCCGCCTCGTCGACGTCCGCCTGCCAGAAGCAGTACGGGTCGGCGTTGGTGGGGGCGCCCATCATTCCGGAGTCCCGGAACCGCCCGGGGCCGCCCAGCAGCCGGTGGTCGGTGACGCCCAGCTCCCTTGCTGCGGCGGCGAGTTCGTCCCGCCGGTGCCGGGCCAGCGGGGTCAGCGGGCCGGGCGCCGTAGGCGCGCCGGAAGCGTCCGGCAGCGCACGCCCGCCCGGGGCGAGGTGGGCCAGCTCGCCCGGAATCACCTCGCCCTCCTCGCCGAGGGTGCACGTCACCAGCGTGACGTGGGCGCCCTCGGCGGCGTACTTGGCCATGGTGGCGCCGTTGTTGATCGACTCGTCGTCCGGGTGCGCATGCACCAGAAGCAGCCGGCGGCCCTGGGCTGTGCTCATGTGCCGACCCTACGACGAGCCGCGTGCGGCGCGTTCCCCGAGAGCCGCACGCGCCCGTGCCCGAACCCATGTCGGGGAAGCGATGGCGTACGGCCGGGAACGCGGCCGCAGTTGGCGCGGGAGAGGACGGAGGAGCACGGCAGAGCACGCCAGAACGCCGAAGGGGCGGGGCGGAGCGTGGACCGTTCCGGCGAGCCGAACCGGGCTCAGAACTTGATGTCGCCCAGCATGCCCGCCACGTTGCGCGTCAGACTCGAAATCGTCGGCGCGATGGACGAGCTGGCGAGGTAGAAGCCCAACAAGCAGCACACCACTGCGTGCCCGGCTTTGAGCCCGGACTTCTTGACCAGCAGCACGACGATGATCGCCAGCAGCACCACCGCCGAAATCGAGAGTGCCACGGCGGCTCACCTCCAAGTACGCACGGTCGGGAAGGGGTTGGGGCGATACGGGCCCACGGCAGCCCGGGCCACCCGGGGTCATACCCGGGTCCCGGTCTGCGCAATGGATCATAACTACCCGTCAGATGGCACGGGCCGGGTGCACGGGTGCAGAGGAGGGGCGCATATTCAGTTCCGGCCACCGCCGGTCCGAACCCGCCGCCGGAGCGGGGCCGTCGAGAGGCCGCCGGCCCCGAACCCGCCGCCGGGACCGGACTGTCGGTGGCGGGCTCTAGGCTTCCGCGTATGGCTACCAGCTTTCCGAGGCAGCACGCCCGTACGAACCGCTTCACGCTCGGTGTGCCGCGTGCGTTCGCGGTCGCGCCGGACGGCTCGCGGGTCGCGTTTCTGCGCTCCGCGTCCGGCACCGACCGCTCCCACCGGCTCTGGGTCTGCGATCTCGCCGGCGGTCCCCGACAGCCGGGCGCCGCGCGGGAGTACGTGGCGGCGGATCCGGAGGCGCTGCTGGGCGGCGCCGAGGAGGAGCTGTCCGCGGAGGAGCGTGCGCGCCGCGAGCGCAGCCGGGAGAGTTCGGCGGGCATCGTCGGATATGCCACTGACAAGGCCGTCGAGTTGGCTGCTTTCGCGCTCTCCGGGCGGCTGTTCACAGCGCGGCTCGACTCGGCCGCGACCGCCGAACTGCCCGCCCCCGGGCCGGTGTTGGACCCCCGCCCCTCCCCGGACGGCAGCCTGATCGCCTACGTAGTGGGCGGAGCGCTGCGCGTCATCGGCGCGGACGGCGCGGACGACCGGGTGCTCGCCGAGCCCGAAGCGGACACGGTCGCCTACGGATTGGCCGAATTCATAGCCGCCGAGGAGATGCAGCGCCACCGCGGCTTCTGGTGGTCGCCGGACAGCGGGCGGCTGCTGGCGGCACGGAGCGACGACGCCCCGGTCGAGCGCTGGTGGATCGCCGACCCGGCGCACCCGGACCGCCGCCCCACCGAGGTGGCCTATCCCGCCGCGGGCACGGCCAACGCGGAGGTGACGCTCCACCTGTTCACGCTCGCGGACGGTTCGCGGCGCGAGATCGAGTGGGACCGCGGCCGCTATCCGTACCTCGCGCGCGTGCACTGGTCCGCGGGCGGCCCGCCGCTGCTGCTCGTCCAAGCCCGGGACCAGCGCAGCCAGTTGTATCTGGCCGTCGATCCGGAGACGGGCGCGACGGCGCCCGTCCACACCGAAGAGGACCCCCGCTGGCTGGAGTTGTTCACCGGCGTCCCGGCCTGGACGCCGGACGGCAGACTCGTGCGCATCGAGGACCGGGACGGCGACCGCGCGCGCGTGCTGTGCGTGGACGACCGGGCGCTGACCGACGGCTCCCTGCAGGTACGGCGCGTGCTCGACGTCGGCCCGTACGACGTTCTCGTCATGGCTTCGCCCGGCGCGGGCAGCTGGGCGGCCGGCGGTACGGGCGAGGGCCCGGACGACGCCGTGCCGAAGGCCGCTCCGCACGGCGCCGGTCCCGTCGGCGACATCGGGGTCTACCGCGTCCCGCTGGACGGCGGCGGCTGCGAACGCCTCGGCGGCGAGCCCGAGTTGGCGGCCGAGCCGGGCGCCGGGCCGGGCTCAGAAGTTGCGCCGCACGTCGCGTCGGCCGTACGCGGCGGCGACACCCTCGTGCTGACCACCTCCGTGCTCGGCCGACCCGGCTCGCGGGCCACCGTGCTCCGGCTGTCCGGCGGCGAAGGCGGCGCCACCGGCCGTACGTCGCCGCTCGCCGTCATCCCGTCGCTCGCCGAGGAGCCGTTGGTGCGCACCGCGCCGCAGCTGCTGCGCACGGGCGAGCACGGCATCCCGGCCGCAGTGGTGCTGCCCACCGGATACCGCGAGGGCGACGGACCGCTGCCGGTGCTGATGGATCCCTACGGCGGGCCGCACGGCCAGTGTGTGCAGGCGGCGCACAACGCCTACCTCACCTCTCAGTGGTTCGCCGACCAGGGCTTCGCGGTCGTCGTCGCGGACGGCCGTGGCACGCCCGGCAGTTCGCCCGCGTGGGAGAAGGCGATCCACCACGACCTGGCCCGGGTCGTTCTCGACGACCAAGTGGAGGCGCTGCGTTCGCTGGCCGACACGCACCCGCTGGACCTCTCGCGGGTCGGCATCCGCGGCTGGTCGTTCGGCGGCTATCTGGCGGCCCTCGCCGTGCTGCGCCGCCCGGACGTGTTCCACGCGGCGGTGTCGGGCGCCCCGGTCACCGATCTGCGCCTGTACGACACCCACTACCAGGAGCGGTACTGCGGCACTCCGCAGGACGATCCGGAGGTGTACGCCGCGTCGTCCCTGATCACCGACGAGGGGCTGTCCGGTGCGCGCTCACCGCACCGCCCGCTGATGCTGATCCACGGCCTCGCGGACGACAACGTCGCGGTGGCGCACACGCTGCGGTTGTCCTCCGCGCTGCTCGCGGCGGGGCGCCCGCACGAGGTGCTGCCGCTGTCCGGGGTGACGCACATGGCGTCCCAGGAGGAGGTCGCGGAGAACCTGCTCCAGCTGCAAGTGGCCTTTCTGAAGCGGACGTTGGGGGTGGCGTAGACGATCCGGCACCTCCGGGGCGGCTCCCGGAGAGACCGGAGGCCCGGGAGCGGCGGACGTGCCGCCGCTCCCGGGCCTCCTCGGAAGCTCCGCGCCCCTGCGCTCAGTCCTTCTCGGCGCCCTGCGCCGCCGGCTCCTCCTCGTCGTCCCGCGAACTGCCGCCGCCCGCCGGGGAGTCGCCGTCCGCAGCCGGTGCGGCGCCGGTCTCGCCCTCCATGGCGGCGAGCGCGGTGTCGAGCAGCACGGCCTCGGAGCGGGCGGTGAGCGACCCTTCCTCGGGGAAGTGGCACGCGGTCAGATGGCCTTCCGCGTTGCCGGGGATCTGCACCAGCGGCGGTTCCTCCGTGGCGCACTTGTCCTGCGCCTTCCAGCACCGGGTGCGGAAGCGGCAGCCGGACGGCGGGTCGATCGGCGAGGGCACGTCGCCGGCCAGCCGGATCCGCTCCCGCGCGTCCTCGTCGTCGTCCGTGAGCGACGCCTCCGGTACGGCGGACAGCAGCGCGTGCGTGTACGGGTGCCGGGGCCGGGTGTAGATCGCGCTGCGGTCGCCGACCTCGACGATCTTGCCGAGGTACATCACCGCGACCCGCTCGGAGAAGTGCCGCACGATGGCGAGGTCGTGCGCGATGAAGATGAAGGCGATGCCCATCTCCCGCTGCACCTTCTGCAGCAGGTTGACGACCTGCGCCTGGATGGAGACGTCCAGTGCGGAGACGGGCTCGTCCGCCACGATCAGCTTCGGCTCCAGCGCGAGCGCCCGCGCGACGCCGATGCGCTGCCGCTGCCCGCCGGAGAACTCGTGCGGAAAGCGGTTGTAGTGCTCGGGGTTGAGCCCGACGGTCTCCAGCAGTTCGCGTATCCGCTTCTCCCGGCCGCCGGGCGGATCGATCCCGTTGACCTCCATCGGGCCGCCGATGATGTTGCCGACGGTCTGCCGCGGGTTCAGCGACGAGTACGGGTCCTGGAAGATCATCTGGATCTCGGAGCGTACGGGCGCCAGCTTCCGCCGCGAAGCGTGCGTGATGTCCTTGCCGCGGTAGGCGATGCTGCCCTTCGTCGGCTCCATCAGCCGCGTCAACAGCCGCCCCGCGGTGGACTTTCCGCAGCCGGACTCGCCGACCAGCCCGAAGCTCTCGCCGGGCATGATCTCGATGTCGATCCCGTCGACGGCCTGCACGGCGCCGACCTGGCGCCGGATGGGGAAGCCGCCCATGACGGGGAAGTGCTTCGTCAGACCCTTCACCGTCAGCAGCGGCTCGCGGACCGCGCCGCGGCCCGACGCGTCCGCGGCTTCGCTGTCCGCGGCTCCGTCCCCCGGCTTCGTCAGGGTGAGGTCTTCACTCATCGGTCTCGTTCTCCCTCTGCCTAGCCGAGCCGGGGCTTGATCTGTTCGGCGAAGATGCTGCGCTTCTGTTCGGCCGTCAGATGGCAGGCCGCGCCCCGCCCTTCGGGCAGCGCGGGCCGGTCGCCGCTGCACGACAGATCGCCGCCCACTTCGCCGGTGTAGTCGCAGCGCGGATGGAACGGGCAGCCGGACGGCGGCGTGAGCAGGCTGGGCGGTGTGCCGTGGATGGGCCGCAGCGGTGCGTCGACGTCGCCGCTCAGCCGCGGCATCGAGCTGAGCAGGCCCCAGGTGTACGGGTGTTGGGGCGAGCGGAGCACTTCCCGCGCCGTACCGCGCTCGACCGCGCGCCCGCCGTACATGACGAGGATGTCGTCGGCCATGTTGCCGATCACGCCGAGATCGTGCGTGATGAAGATGATGGCCGAACCGAACTCCTGCTGAAGGTCCTTGAGCAGGTCGAGGATCTGCGCCTGCACGGTCACGTCCAGCGCGGTGGTCGGCTCGTCCGCGATCAGCAGGTCCGGGTTGCACACGAGCGCCATGGCGATCATCGCCCGCTGCCGCATGCCGCCGCTGAACTGGTGCGGGTAATCGTCCGCGCGCAGCTTGGCGTTGGGGATGCCGACCTTCTCCAGCATCTCGATCGCCCGCTGGTGCCCCTCGCGCTTGGAGACGCCGAGGTGCTTGCGGTACGGCTCGGCGATCTGCCGTCCGACGGTGTAGTACGGGGACAGCGCGGTCAGCGGATCCTGGAAGATCATCGCCATCTTGTTGCCGCGCAGCGTCTCCAGCTTCTTCTCGCCCGCGTGTATCAACTCCTGGCCGTCCAGCAGGATTTCGCCGGAGACCTCGGTCGTGCGGGGGTTGTGCAGGCCGAGCACGGTCAGGTTGGTGACGGACTTCCCGGAGCCGGACTCGCCGACGATGCCGAGGGTGCGGCCGCGCTCCAGCTCGAAGGAGAGGTTGTCGACGGCTTTGACGACGCCGTCCTCCGTGTCGAAGCGCACGTGCAGGTCGCGTACGGACAGGAACGCCCGGGAGGAGTCCGCCTCACGCGGTGCGGGAGCGTCCGCTTCCGTTGTCGGGGTGCTCATGGGCGTTTCTCCTAGGCGAGGCGGATGCGCGGGTCGATGAGGGCGTAGACCGCGTCCACGACGATGTTCATGATCACGATGAAGGTGGCGCTGACGAGCATCACGCCCATCGTCAGCGGAAGGTCCTTGTTGACCACCGAGTCGATGGCGAGCCGGCCGACGCCGGCGAGGCTGAAGGTCTTCTCGGTGACGATCGCGCCGCCGAGCAGCGCGCCGAGGTCGACGCCGAGGATCGTGACGATGGGCGGCAGCGAACCGCGCCAGGCGTAGCGGAAGAACACCGTCCGCGCGGACATGCCCTTCGCCTTGGCCGTGCGTACGTGGTCTTCCTGAAGCTGCTCGATCAGCGAAGAGCGCGCCATACGCGTGTAGTTGGCGGTGAAGATGAACGACATCACGACCCACGGGATGAGCAGCCCCATGAACCACTGCCCGGGATTCTCGGTGATCGGTACGTATCTCGGCGCGTTCATCCAGCCCGTACTGAAGACCAGGGCGCTCATCACGAGCGGCCCGAGGAAGTAGATCTGGAGCGACGACGCGAACAGCGAGGCCCCGGTGAACGTCTTGTCGAGGGCGTTGCCGCGGTTGCGGGCGGCGATCATGCCGGCGCCGATGCCGATGGCCAGGAAGCAGCCGAGGCCGCCCACGGTGAGCGAGACCGTCAGCGGCAGCCGGTCGATGATCGTGTCCCACACCATCTGCTTGTTGTGGAACGAGATGCCGAAGCAGGGCGCGTGGCAGTGCCCGACCGCGAAGTCCCGGCCGGCCACGAGGCCCTTCATGAACTCCCAGTACTGCACCGGGACGGGCTTATCGAGCCCGAGGTTCTTGTGGATGATCGCGAGTGCGCTGGGAGTGCAGTTCTTACCGCATGCGAGGGTCGCCGGATCCTGCGGGATCGCGAAGAAGATGAAGAACGTGAAGGCACTGACGAGAAGAAGGATGACCAGGGCCCCGAGGCTCCGGCGAAGTATGAATCGGTACATGGCGGTTCGCTGCTCTCAGCACGACTGAATTCGGTGGGGGACGAGCGGAGCTGCCCGGAGGCGGGCCTCGCGGAGGGTGTCCGCAAGGCCCGCCACTGAGCTGTTACTTCTTCAGGTAGAGCCGGGTCGGATCGGCGTAGCTCTGATCCAGGCTGTACCGCACTCCACCGACGTTGGAGCCGTGGACCTGGAGCGACTTGGTGTAGTAGAGCGGCACCGCCGGGTTGACCTTCTCCAGCAGGTAGTGGTGCAGCTTCCGCCACGCCGCGGCGTTCTTCTTCGGGTCCTGGATGTTCAGGATCCGGTCCATCTCCTTGTTCACGTGCTTGTCGTCGACGTGCGAGTAGTTGCTCGCACCGTCGGCGATCTTGTCACCGTCGTAGCTCGGCGGGAACACGGTGTTCGCGGACGGCCAGTCCTGGCCCCAGCCGGTCAGGTAGATGTCGTACTTGTTGTGGATCTTGCCCATCTGCTCGTACCAGGTGGAGTTGTCGACCTCCTTCTTCTGGACGTCGAACCCGGCACGGTCCAGGGCGTCGGCGATGATCACCGCCTGCTTCTGCCGGCGGTCGGTGTTGGCGTAGGCCAGCACCAGCTTCCTGCCCTTGGAGTGGGTCTGCTTGACGAGCTTCTTCGCCTTGCCCGGCTGGCCGTTGGGGTGCTTGACCTTGCCGTACGGGTCGTAGTTCTTCTCGAAGCCCGGCAGCGTCGGAGCCAGCAGACCGCCCGCGGGCTCGCCGCCGAACTTGCCGCCGTCCGGCCGCAGCAGCTGCGCGTTGGGCATCGCGTACGTGATGGCGTCCCGGACCTTCTTGTCCTTGATCCGGTACATGTTCATGTTCAGCTGCCAGACGTACGGCTGGTAGCCCTGGATCATCCGCCGCGACGCCTGCTTCATCGCCTTCGGGATCTTGCTGCCGCTCAACTGCCCGCTGAACGTGACCCCGTCCTTCGCGCCGCCCTTGTCCGAGATCAGCCGGTCGGCCTGGTCGTCGAGGTCGTGGTTGAAGGAGATGTCGAAGCCGTCGACGTACTGGTGCCGCTTCGGGTCCGTCTTCGGGTCCCACTCCTTGTTGCGCACCAGCTTCATGGACTTGCCGGACTCGAAGGAGGCGATCTTGTACGGACCGAGCGCGGTCGGCTTCTGGTCGTACTTGTCCTTGGTGTCGTCCTTCTTCGGCACGATGGCGTAGCCCGGCATCGTCAGCGCCTGCGGCAGGTCCGCCTGCGGCTGCTTGAAGTGGAAGACGACGGTCTTCTTGTCCGGGGTGCCGAGCACCGAGTCGGGCAGGTGCTTGCCCTTGTAGGGGCCGCCCTTGAGCTTCTTGCGGTAGTCGAGACCGGACAGCCAGTTCTGGACGTAGAGCGGGCCGTCGGTGATGAAGTTCGCGTACGTCCGCTCGATGGTGTGCCGGACGTCGTCGGAGGTGATCTCGTGACCGTGCTGGTCCTTGATCCCGTCCTTGAGGTGGTACGTCCAGGTCTTGCCGCCGTCCGACTTCTCACCGGGGTCGGTGGCGAGGTCGCCGACGACCTTGGTGTGCCCCTTGCCGTCCTCCTGGAACGTGGTCAGTCCCCGGTGGATCAGCGAGGCCAGCTGCTTGGCGTCGCTGACGTAGATCTGCGCGGGGTCCTGATGGGAGAAGTCGTTCTCCTGGTAGACGTTCAAGGTGCCGCCCTTGTGGGCGCCCGGGACGTCCTTCGCCGGCCCCTTGGAGTCGGCCTTGGTGCCGAACTGCACCGGCCGGGCGTTCGCCTTGGCGTCCTTGAGGCCGGGCGCCTTGGCGTCGTCGTCGGAGTTGCTGCCGCTGGAGCAGCCGCTGATGATGAGCGAACCGGTCGCAAGGGCTATGGCTGAGGCGCGTGCTCTGCGCCAACGCATGGTGTTCATGATGCTCGATGCACCTGCCTGTGAGTTGGGTCCCGCTGGCTCCCGCGGACCGGCAACGCCGGCCGTACGGGCGTCAGTTGGCTGAACGGGCGTCAGTTGGCTGACAAGGCGGTCAGCGACCTGCCTTGGGGTCGATGGCGTCCCGCACGGAGTCACCGAGGAGGTTGAAGGCGACCACGAAGATGACCAGGGCGATACCGGGGAACATCATGTACGTCGGGTCCTGCTCGTAGATCTTCGACGCCGTGGCGAACATCCGCCCCCAGTCCGGCGTGGGCTCCGTGTACCCGACGCCTACGTAGGAGAGGAAGGCCACGGTGAGGATGTTGTTGGGCAGTTGGTAGGTGCCCTGCACGAGGATCGGCGTCCACAGGTTGGGCAGCATCTCCTTGCGGATGATCCGCCAGGGCGACGCCCCCGCGACCTTGGCCGCCTCCACGAACTCCCGCTCGCGGAGCGAGAGTGCGGTGCTGCGCACCAGCCGCGCCATGCTCATCCAGCCCAGCACCCACAGCACGATGACGATGGCGCACGCGCGTAGATACGTCGGAGTCTCCTCCGTCGGCGGCACGAACACGGCGACGACGACGGGCATCACGGCGATCAGCGTGAGCTGGTTCGGCAGCGACATCATGAAGTCGGTGAACCGGCCGATCCAGTAGTCCACCTTGCCGCCGAAGTAGCCCGCGACGAGGCCCATCACCGTGCCGGTCACGATGATGGGGACGGTCACGGCCAGCGCCGTGAAGAGCGAGGTGCGCATCCCGTACAGCAGGTACGTGAACACGTCCCGGCCCAGCTCCGGTTCGACCCCGAACCAGAAGTCCGGCGACATACCGCCGTTGGCCCCCGAGGGATAACCGGAGACGCTGTCCAGCAGGTTGGTCTGCCGTTCTCCGTAGAGGGTGTACGGGTTCCTGCCGTACAACTTGGCGATCAGCGGCGCGGCAGCGGCGATCACGAAGAAGAAGAGCACGATGCACGCCGAGGTCACCCCCGAGCGGTCGCGCTTGAACCGGATCCACGCGAGCTTGCCCGGCGAGCGGCCCGCAAGCGACTGCTTCGAATTCGGCTCCTCGGCCGACTTCTGAGCGTCGAGTTCGGCTCCGGTGCTGGCGCCGAATGGTGGATTGCTCATCTGTGTGGCGCCCCCGCGCTCAATTCTCAACGGCCCCAGTGGTGTTGGCAGCCTGGCGTGCCATGGGTTGTGTGACTTTTGCAAGCGGATATGTGCGCAGTCAAGGGGTGCCGGAGGCCCTGTGTGACCCTATGGAGCATCTTGAGCGAAGGTTTTGCAGATCGAGGTCCGAACGTGCTTGACGGGGTGCGAGCCCAACGGACATTGCCGGACAACAACCCCCACAACTGCGGTGACTTCACCGCAATGCGGCTGTCATCGCACCGATATGCGGTGAACGCGGCGCCGGGTACGGCCGTCGGAGGCCGCCAACTCCCCGCACAGCCCGGACGGTTGGCCACCCTCGGGCACCCGCCTACCCCGTCCACACCGGCGCACGCCCCCGAAGTGCCGACGGTAGGCTGAAGCGGGTCCCGCGGCACGTTCACGACAGCGGCGGCCGCCGTACACACAGCAGGCAGGCGGCGGGCACACAGCAGGGCCGCCCGTACAGCAGGTACGCAGCAGACGCGCAACAGGCAGGGCAGGGTTGCCGGTGAGTGGTTACCGCACGACGCTCGCCCCGTGGGCGCGGATCACCGGCGCCGCCGCGCTCGCCGCGCTCGCCCTGCTCGATCTCGCCTGGATGGGGCGGGACTTCGGGAAGGCCGCGCAGACCACCGACGTGTGGTGGATGTGGTGCGGCGTCCTCTTCCGCGCCCGGGACGGCGTGTGGGCCACCTCGTTCGCCGAGCCCACGCTGCTGGTGCTGTACGCGATCTGCTGTGCGCTCACGCTCGCCCGCTCCGCCACGGCGCCCGGACTGCTCGGCGCCGCGGGCGCGTTGACCGCGCTGTTCCGGCTGCCCGGCCTGTGGACGCTGAACGCCGAGTGGGTGCAGGGCGGAGTCACCGAAGGGCTGCGCGACAAGGCGTTCGCCGGAGTGGTCGCGGCGCTCGTGCTCTCCGCGGTACTGCTGGTCGCAGGGATCGCCGGAATCGCGGGGCACCGCACCGGTGCCGAGGACGAGCACCGGACCGGGGGC
>Ga0164243_10002431_pt1 | contig 30846 bp, 21 predicted proteins | sample OricompcompostOP_FD_108781 | JGI IMG/M metagenome (GOLD analysis project Ga0164243, IMG submission 108781) | Organic Plus compost microbial communities from Emeryville, California, USA - Original compost - Organic plus compost (OP) | ecosystem: Engineered > Solid waste > Mixed feedstock >... | reverse complement strand
CCTTCGATCCGTTCCCATTGCTCGTCCGTCAGCACGCGTCTGCTCAAAGATCGTCTCCTTCAACGACTTTGAATCAGAACTTCTCCCCAATGGAAATCCCTGAATGCAGACAAGACCTAGGGCCCTACTCCGCCGCCGTCCCCGACAGGGCCGCATCCGCCCCGAGCGCGCGGTAGAGTTCGATCCGGTTGAGCAGTGCCGCGAGCTGGATCGCGGTCTCGGTCTGGCGCGAGGTGTAGAGGCTGCGCTGGGCGACCAGATTGGCCAGGAAGCTGTCGATCCCGCCGCGATAGCGCGCCTCGGTCAGCTGCGCCGTGTCCGCCGAGGCTTCCGCATCGCGACGCGCCGCGGCCAGCCGATCCCCGATCGTGCCCTGCGTCGCCAGCGCATCCGCCACTTCGCGGAAGGCGGTCTGGATCGCCTTCTCATAAGCGGCCAGCGCGGCGTCCCGCTGGGCCTCGCTCACGGCGACACCCGCGCGCCGTCCGCCCCCGCTGAAGATCGCGTAGGACGCATCCGCGCCCGCCGTGGCGGCGAAGGCGTCGCTGTCGAACAAGGCGCCCAGCGCATCGCTCGCCACGCCCAGCAGCCCGGTGAGCGAGATGGTGGGGAAGAGCTGCGCCCGCGCCACGCCGATATTGGCGTTGGCCGCACGCAGGAGATGCTCGGCCTCCACCACATCGGGCCGCCGCAGCAGGACCTGCGAGCTGGTGCCCGCCGGCAGCGTGGCGATGCGGCCCGCGGCATCGGTGATCCCGCCGGGAAGCAGCGCCGGATCGAAGGAGGCGCCCACCAGCAGGCGCATCAGGTTCTCATCCTGCGCCAGGGCGGCCTTTTGCGCCGCAAGGTCCCCTTCCGCCGCCGCCAGCACCTGTTCCGCCTGGCGCAGGTCGGTGCGCGGCGCGATTCCGCCTTCCAGCCGCATCCGGGTCAGCTCCACGCTGCGCTGGGCATTGGCGGCGGTGTCCTGCGCGATGGCCAGCAGGTCCTTGTCCGCCGCATAGGTGACCCAGGCCGAAGCGAGGTCCGCCACCAGCCCGATGCGGACCGTGTCGGCGGCGGCCTCGCTGGCGAGAAGCCGCTGCCGCTCCGCCTCGGTCGCATTGGCGAGGCGGCCGAACAGGTCGAGCTCGAAGCCGGAGATCCCACCTTGCAGCGCGTAGCTTTCCGAGCCGCTGCCGCCCTCGTCGCTATATTCGCCGGAAGCGGAGACGCCCAGCTCGGGCAATTGCGCCGCGCGCGTCACGCGCAGCTGCGCCCGCGCTTCGGCAATATTCGCTGCCGCGGCGCGCAGGTCGCGATTATTGGCCAGTGCCTGCCCGATCAGTTCCTGCAGACGCGGATCGCCGAATACGTCCTTGTAGGTGACCGCCGGAAGCGCCTGGTCTTCCGGTGTGGGATAAGCCTCTCCGGTCGGCCATTCGGGCGGCACCGGGGCATCGGGCCGGCGGTAATCCGGCGCGAGCGAGCAGGCACCCAGCGCCAGGGCGAGCAGCGCGGGGGCGGTTGCACGCAGGTCGAGGCGCAGGCTCAAGCCACGGCCTCCCCGCCGCGCGAGCGCCTCATGCGCGCCCGCAGCTTGCGGAGCCCGTCACGCGTGCCGCGGCGAACGAGCACGAACAGCAGCGGGATGTAGAAGATGGCCAGCAGGCTCGCCGTCAGCATCCCGCCGATCACCGAGGTGCCGATCGCGATGCGGCTGTTCGCGCCGGCCCCGGTCGAGAGCGCCAGCGGCAGCACGCCGAAGATGAAGGCGAAGCTGGTCATCAGGATCGGGCGCAGGCGGATGCGCGCGGCCGAAAGCGCGGCCTCGATGATCCGCTTGCCCTTCTTCTCCTCCTGCTCGGCGAACTCGATCATCAGGATCGCGTTCTTCGAGGCGAGACCCATGGTGGTGAGCAGGCCGATCTGGAGGTAGATGTCGTTTTCCAGCCCGCGCAAGGTCGCGGCGAATACCGCGCCGACCAGCCCCAGCGGAATGACGAGCAACACCGCGACCGGGATCGACCAGCTTTCGTAGAGCGCGGCCAGGCACAGGAACACCACCAGCAGCGAAAGCGCATAGAGCAGCGGCGCCTGGCCGGACGAAACCCGTTCCTCGTAGGACGAGCCCGACCAGGCCACGCTGGTGCCGGGAATCTGGGCGGCGAGCCGCTCCATCTCCTGCATCGCCTCGCCCGAGCTGACGCCCGACGCCGCCTGGCCGGAAAAGCCGAAGGCGGGCACGCCCTGGAAGCGGCTGGTGGTGGCCGGCGTCGTTGCCCAGCCGATATGGGAGAAGGCCGAGAATGGCGCCATCTCGCCGTTCTGCGAACGGACATACCATTGCGAGAGGTCTTCGGGCTTCGCCCGGAACTGCGCATCGCCCTGGACATAGACCCGCTTCACCCGCCCCTGATCGATGAAGTCGTTGACGTAGCGCCCACCCCAGGCGGTCGCGAGGGTGGAGTTCACGTCCGAACTCGACAGGCCGTAGGCGCTGAGGCGCTGGGTATCGAGATCGATCTTGAGCGTGCCGACATCGGGCAGGTCGGACAGGCGGACCTGGCTCAGCATCGGGCTGGCATTCGCCATCTGCAGCAGCCTCTCCCGCGCGGCGATGAAATCCTCCCGGCTCATCCCGCTGGTGTTCTGAAGCTGCATGGAAAAGCCGGCGGAATCGCCCAGGCCGCGAATGGCGCCCGGCACCAGGGCAAAGACCTGCGCGTCGCGCAGGCCGCGGAATGCAGCCGTGGCACGCGCGGCGATCGCTGCGGCGGTGTTCTCCGCGCCGGGGCGATCGTCCCAATCCTTCAGCGTGAGGAAGCCTTGCCCGGTGTTCTGGCCCGAGGCCCCGCCGCCCCCGCCGCCGGCCACGAGGAAGATGGAATCGAGGTTGGCCGCCTCATGGGTGGTGAAATATTTCTCGATCTCGTCGCGCACCTGCGCGGTGCGGTTCAGCGTGGCGCCCGCGGGAAGCCGCCATTGGAGGGCGATCCGCCCCTGATCCTCGTTCGGGAGGAAGCCACCCGGCAGCGACACGAACAGCGCCACCAGGATCGCCGCGATGATGGCGTAGAGGCCCATGAAGCGCCATTTGCGATCCACCACGGTGCGCACGGTGCCGACATAGCGCCCCACCGCACGCTCGAACCCGTCGTTGAAGCCATCGCGCGCGCGCTCGATCCCGGCCCATGCCTTCGGGAAGCGCTCGGCCAGCCAGGGCTTCTCCTCCTCCGCGCCGCGCACCCGCTTCGGCCGGAGCAGGCTGGTGGTGAGCGCGGGGCTGAGGATCAGCGCCACCAGCACCGAAAGCACCATCGCCGAGATGATGGTGAGGGCGAACTGGCGATAGATCACGCCCGTGGAACCGCCGAAGAAGGCCATCGGCAGGAACACCGCCGAGAGGACGAGGGCGATCGCGATCAGCGCCGTCTGCAGCTCGCTCATCGAGACGATGGTGGCTTCCCGCGCGCTCATGCCGGGATTTTCCTCCAGCAGCCGCTCGACATTCTCCACCACCACGATCGCGTCGTCGACCAGGAGGCCGATCGCTAGCAGCAGCCCGAACAGGGTGAGCGTGTTGATCGAGAAGCCCGCGAGGTAGAACACGGCGAAAGTGCCCAGCAGCACCACCGGCACCGCGATCGCCGGAACCAGCGTGGCTCGCCAGCTCTGCAGGAAGACGAACATCACGATCACGACCAGGACGGTGGCTTCCAGCAACGCCTTCTCCACCTCGCTCACCGACAGCTTGATGAACTGGGTGGCGTCGTTCACATAAGCGTATTCGATGCCGTCGGGCAGGTTGTGCGACAGCTCCTCCATCTCCGCCTTGACCAGATCGGACGTCTTGAGGGCGTCCGCCCCGGGCGAAAGCGAGATCTGCATGCCCGCGCCGGGATGGCCCTTCATCCGCATCATCACCGCATAGCTCTCGGCGCCGATCTCCACCCGGGCGACGTCCTTGATCCGCACCGCCGAACCGTCGGTCAGCGTCTTGAGCACGATGTCGCCGAACTCCTCCGGTGTCTGGAGCTTGGACCGCGCGGTGACGGTGGCGTTGAGGAGCTGCCCCTCCGGCTGCGGCAGGCCGCCCACGTCGCCCGCCGCCACTTCGGTGTTCTGCCCGCCGATCGCGGTGATCACGTCGCTCGGCATCAGGGCGAAGGCGGCGAGCCGCTGCGGATTGAGCCAGATGCGCATCGCATGCGGCGCGCCGAACACGTTGACGTCGCCCACCCCTTCCACCCGCGAGAGCGCGTCCTGGATGTTGGAGCTCAGATAATCGGACACGTCCTGGAAGGTGCGGGTGTCGGTCGTGTCATACACGGCCACCAGCAGCAGCGGATCCGCGTCGGACTTGGTGACCCTGATCCCCTGATCCTGCACTTCCTGCGGCAGGCGGGAAAGCGCGGATTGCAGCTTGTTCTGCACCTGGACCTGGGCGATGTCGGGATCGGTGCCCTTGGCGAAGGTGGCGGTGATGTCCGCCCGCCCCCGTGAGCTCGATTGCGCGCTGAAATAGAGCAGCCCGTCCAGCCCGGTGAGCTGCTGCTCGATGATCTGGGTGACACTGTTCTCGACCGTTTCGGCCGAGGCGCCGGGATAAGTCGCGCGGATATTGACCTGAGTGGGGGCGATGTCGGGATATTGCGCGATCGGCAGCGACATCAGCGCCCCGATCCCCCCCAGCATGACGATGATCGCCAGCACCCAGGCGAAGATCGGGCGGTCGATGAATATGCGCGACATGGCCGATCACCCCGGCTTGCCGGATGCGCCGCCCGGCCGGTTGCCGGATTTGGGCGGAACCACCGGCTGCGGCGCGCTCTCCGGAACGGCGCGGACCACCGTGTCCTGCTTCACATTGGCGAGGCCCTGGGTGATCACGCGATCGCCCGGCTCGAGCCCGTCGGTGACCACCCAGTGATTGCCGGCGGTGCGCTCGGCGGTCACGGTGCGGCGCTTGGCCTTGTCGCCGGGGCCCACGACATAGACGAAGGCCGAGCCGTTGAAATCGCGCTGGACGGCAGGCTGCGGCACCAGGAACGCTTCCGGCTGAACCGCCTGGTCGAACACGGCGGTGACGAACATCCCCGGCAGCAGCAAGCCATCCGGATTGGGGAAGCGCGCCCGCAAGGTGACCGTTCCCGTGCTCTCATCGACGGATATCTCGGAGAACTGGACCGTCCCGGGATGGGGATATTCGCTGCCGTCCTCCAGCTTCAGGCGCACGCTCGTGCTGCCCGGCGCGACCTTGCCGCTGGCCAGGGCCCGGCGCAGCGCCGTGAGCTCCGCGCTGGACTGCTGCATGTCCACATAGATCGGATCGAGCCGCTGGATCACCGCCAGCGGCTCGCTCTGGCTGGCGCTGACCAGCGCGCCGGAGGTGACGAGCGAACGGCCGATGCGCCCACTGATCGGCGCGGAAACAGTGGTGTATCGCAGGTTGATCCGGGCCGTCTCCAGCGCTGCGGCGTTCTGCGCCACTGCCGCCTGCGCCATCCGCGCCTGGGCGGCGGCGTCGGTGTAGTCCTGCTTGGCGATGGCTTCCATCTCGGCCAGGGGCTTGTAGCGCTCCGCCTTGGCGACGGCGGCCTCCGCGCTCGCCCGGGCGCTGGCGAGATTGGCCTCCGCCTGCCGCACCGCCGCCAGATAGAGGCTCGAATCGATCTGGTAGAGCGGCTGCCCGGCCTGGACGAAGCTGCCTTCGGTGAAGCGGCGGCTGCGGACGATCCCGTTGACCTGAGGGCGGACCTCGCTGGTCTCATAGGCCACGGTGCGCCCGCCCAGCGAGACCGAGACAGGCACGGCCGAAGCCTTGACCTCCACATAGCCTACCTGCGGCGCGGCGCGCGCACCATCCTTCCCGCCGCCCGAACAGGCGGCAAGGGCTGACAGGACAAGGCAAAGGCCAACGTGACCGATGGCCGAGCGGAGAAGAACCATTGCGGGGCAAACCCCTCGAACTGCGCCTGCGGGTGGCGTCACTGGAGCCGTTTCAGCCAAAATCATGCGGTTGGGCAAGCCCGACCTCAACTTTTATGAAAATTTCAGCTATGAGGGTTTCCTTCCGCGAGACAGCACCTATCTACCGCCGAATATCGGCCTGCCGGGTTTCTAGTGCCCGGCTTCCAGCACCGTTTCCATCGCCACGAAGGTCGATGTGCTGGCCACATGCGGCAGGCTGGAGATCTTTTCTCCCAGCACGGCGCGATAGCGGCGGATATCCGCGGTGCGGACCTTGAGCAGATAATCGAAGCTCGCGGCGATCATGTGACATTCCTCCACTTCCGGGATCCGACGCACCGCGGCGCTGAATTCCTGCAGCGCCTTCTCCCGCGTGTCGGACAAGCGGACCTCGGTGAAGGCGACATGATCCATGCCGAGCTTCACCGGATCGACGATCGCCCGGAAGCCGAGAATCACTCCCTCCGCGATCAGCCGGCGAAGGCGAATCTGGCACGGGGTCTTGGACAGCCCGACCTGCGGCGCCAGATCAGTGATCGAAATCCGCCCGTCGCGCTGGAGCACGGCCAGGATGCGGCGATCGAATTCATCCAATTCGGCCAAACTGCGCGAATTATCCATTCATATGGTCCAGATCAGGGGAGTATTCCGAGGAAATCTCCTATCATGTGACCCCACAAAAGTCAGATCGAATTTGCGACGCGTGATAGGATGCCGCCATGCGCGATCCGAACCCCACCTCCAGGAACCCCAACCCCTTCACCGAGTTCGCCCCGCCCATCCGCCCCCAGGACGCGCCGCGCCAACGCATCACCGCCGCCTATCGCCGGCCGGAAAGGGAGTGCATCGCGGCGCTGCTGCCGCAGGCCGGGCTGGAAGCGGAGCAGCGCAGGGCGATCGCCGCCCTCGCCCGCGATCTGATCACGCGGCTGCGCGCCAAGCACAAGCGCAGCGGCGTGGAGGGGCTGGTCCAGGAATATTCGCTGTCGAGCGAGGAAGGCGTGGCGCTGATGTGCCTGGCCGAAGCCCTGCTGCGGATTCCCGACAATGCGACGCGCGACGCGCTGATCCGCGACAAGATCGCCGAAGGGGACTGGAAGGCGCATCTGGGCGGCGGGCGTTCGCTTTTCGTCAACGCCGCCACCTGGGGGCTGGTGGTGACGGGCACCCTCGCCGATCCGGTGGACGACAAGGGGCTCACCGCCGCGCTGAAGCGCCTGGTCGCCCGCGCGGGGGAGCCGGTGGTGCGCAGGGGCATGGACCTTGCGATGCGCATGATGGGGGAACAATTCGTCACCGGCGAAACGATCGAGGAAGCGCTGGGGAACGCCCGCGCGCGCGAAGCGACGGGCTTCAGCTATTCCTTCGACATGCTGGGCGAGGCGGCAGCGACCGCCGAGGACGCCGCGCGCTATCTCGCCGATTACGAGAACGCGATCCATGCCATCGGCAAGGCGGCCGCCGGCCGACCCCTGCATGAAAGCCCCGGCATCTCGATCAAGCTTTCGGCGCTCCATCCCCGCTATGCCCGCAGCCAGGCGGAGCGGGTGATGGATGAGCTGCTGCCGCGCGTGCGGGCATTGGCCCTGCTCGCCAAGGGCTACGGAATCGGCCTCAACATCGATGCGGAGGAAGCGGACCGGCTGGAGCTGTCGCTGGACCTGCTGGAAAGCCTTGCCACCGATCCCGGGCTGGCCGGGTGGGACGGGCTCGGCTTCGTCGTCCAAGCCTACGGCAAGCGCTGCCCCTTCGTGATCGACTGGCTGATCGAGCTTGCCCGCCGCGCAGGGCGGCGGATCATGGTCCGGCTGGTGAAGGGCGCCTATTGGGATGCAGAGATCAAGCGCGCCCAGGTGGACGGACTGGCCGATTTTCCGGTCTATACCCGCAAGGTCCACACCGACGTCGCCTATATCGCCTGCGCGCGGAAGCTGCTCGACGCGCGCGATGCTATCTATCCCCAATTCGCGACCCATAATGCGCAGACATTGGCCACGATCTACCACCTCGCCGGGCCGGATTATCATCCAGGCGATTACGAGTTCCAGTGCCTCCATGGAATGGGCGAGCCGCTCTATGAGGAAGTGGTGGGGGCGAAGAAGCTCGGCCGCCCCTGTCGCATCTATGCGCCGGTGGGGACGCATGACACGCTGCTGGCCTATCTCGTGCGCCGCCTGCTGGAGAACGGCGCCAATTCCTCCTTCGTCCACCGCATCGCCGACCCTGCCGTCTCGGTGGAGGAACTGATCGCCGATCCGGCCGAAATCGTGCGCGGGATGGCGGAGCCGGGTGCGAAGCATGAAGGGATCGCCCTTCCTTCCGAGATATTGGGCGAGCGGCGCAATTCGGCAGGGATCGACCTCAGCGACGAAAGCGCCCTCGCCTCCCTCGCCGCCGCGCTTGAGGACAGTGCCGACCGAAGCTGGCATGCGCGGCCCGAACTGGCCAGGCTCCAGATCGAGCGGCGGCCCAAGCCGGTGTTCAATCCGGCGGATCACCGCGACCTTATCGGCACCGTCGCCTTCGCGCTCGAGCGCGACGTGCCCGAAGCCGCGCGCAACGCTGCAAAGGCCGCGGAGGAATGGGCAGCGACCCCGGCGGAAAAGCGAGCGGACCTGCTCGAACGCGCGGCGGACATCATGCAGCAGCGCATGCCGATGCTGATCGGCCTCGTCATCCGCGAAGCCGGCAAGTCCGCTGCCAATGCGATCGCCGAAGTGCGCGAGGCGATCGACTTCCTGCGCTATTACGCGCAGCAGGCGCGCGGCCTTGGCGCGGGGCGGGCGCCGCTCGGACCGGTGGTGTGCATCAGCCCGTGGAACTTCCCGCTGGCGATCTTCACCGGCCAGGTCGCCGCCGCGCTGGCGGCGGGCAATCCGGTGCTGGCCAAGCCGGCGGAGGAAACCCCGCTGATCGCGGCCCAGGGCGTCGCCATCCTGCACGAGGCGGGCGTTCCGGAAGATGTGCTCCAGCTCGTTCCGGGCGACGGGGCGATCGGCGCCGCGCTGGTCGCCGCTCCCGAAACGGCGGCAGTGATGTTCACCGGCTCGACCGAAGTGGCACGGCTGATCCAGGCCCAGCTCGCCACGCGGCTTTCATCAGGTGGAGCGCCGATCCCACTGATCGCCGAGACCGGCGGCCTCAACGCGATGATCGTCGATTCCTCCGCGCTTGCCGAGCAGGTGGTGCAGGACGTGATCTCTTCCGCTTTCGACAGCGCGGGCCAGCGCTGCTCGGCCCTGCGCATCCTCTGCCTGCAGGATGACATCGCCGAGCGGACCTGCGCGATGCTCAAGGGGGCGCTGCGCGAGCTGCGCGTGGGCAATCCGGTGCGGCTCGCCATCGATGTCGGCCCGGTGATCACCGCCGAGGCGAAGCAGGGGATCGAGCGCCATATCGAGGCAATGCGCGCGAAGGGCCACAAGGTGACGCAATGCGAGCTGCCTGCCGAGGCCGCGCAAGGCACCTTCGTCCCGCCCACGATCATCGAGCTGGACGACATCTCGCAAGTCACCAGCGAGGTGTTCGGCCCGGTGCTGCACGTGGTCCGCTTCCGCCGGGAGAATCTCGGCACGCTGATCGACGGGATCAACGCCAGCGGATACGGGCTGACCTTTGGCCTCCACACCCGGCTCGACGGCACAGTGGAGGACGTGACCCGGCGGATCGAGGCCGGCAACCTCTACGTCAACCGCAACACGATCGGCGCGGTGGTGGGCGTCCAGCCCTTCGGTGGGCGCGGACTTTCGGGCACCGGGCCCAAGGCGGGCGGGCCGCTCTATCTCGGGCGGCTGGTGGAAACGCCTCCGCCGCTGCCTGCGGGCGGGCCCAGGCCGGCGCTGGAACGCTTCGCGCGCTGGCTCGAAGCCCAAGGCGAAACGGAGGCAGCCGCCGCTGCACGAGCCTATGGCGCGCAGACCGGCCTCGGCTATCGCGCGGAGCTGCAAGGGCCGGTGGGCGAGCGCAACCTCTACGAGTTGCGCCCCCGCGGCCAGGTGCTGATCCGGCCCGCCAGCGAGCGCGGGCTGTTCCAGCAACTCGCCGCCGTGATCGCCACCGGCAATGTCGCGGTGCTCGACGGCTTCGCCCTTCCCGTCGGCCTGCCGGAGGAGGTCGCGCAGCATGTCGTTTCCGGGAAATCCGCCCCGACCGCCGCTGCGCTGATCGAGCGTGAGGAGGCGCAGATCCTTTCCGCCCTCCAGGCCATCGCCGCCCTGCCCGGCCCGGTGGTTCCCGTCCAGGCGGCCAGCCCGGCGCAATGCGCCCGGGCCGCGCCCGCCTATCGGCCGCACTGGCTGCTGGAGGAAGTCTCCACCTCGATCAACACCACCGCCGCCGGCGGCAATGCCAGCCTGATGATGATCGGGTGAGGAAGGAAAGGAAGCCTCATGGGTCGCCACATGTCTCGACTTCGCTCGACACGAACGGATGTTTCTAACCGATCAGCGAGATCGAACTCGTGCCGATCACCCTAAAAGAGCCCCCGGGGCGAGAAGGAAGAAACACCCCGGGGCAGGCGGTGGACAACCGTCAGAACGAATATTTGATCGTGCCGCCCCAGGTCCTCGGATCGCCGGGAACGCCCACGATCAGGCCGGTATTGCTCGGCCCGAAGGTCAGCTGGTCGAAATAATTCGTGTCAAACGCATTGCGGACCCAGCCATAGATGTTGAATCCGTCATTCGAGCGGAAGCCGAGACGGAAATTGGTCAAGGCATAGCCCTCGATCCAGCTATAGATCGAGGGCGAGGGGTTGGACGAGAATTCCGAACGGTAGCTGCCGTCCACGCCGAAATAGATCTCGCCCTCCTTGCCCAGCAGATGGACCGGCGCGTTGGCTTCCGCCCCGTAGGAGAACGACCATTTCGACACGCCGGGAAGAACCTGGCCCGACACGTCGCAATTCTGCGGGCTGAGGCCGCCCGGCGTGCCCGGCGCACTCGGCACCTGGTCGCCGCTCACCGTGGTGCCGCCCGCAAGTTCCGGCGGGCACGGCGCATCGACGAACTTGATGTATTTCGCGTCGGTATAGGCGCCGTTGGCATAGGCGTTGAACCGCGCGCTGGGCTGGACGGAGAAGTCCAGCTCCACGCCCTGGCTGCGCACCCGGTCCGCATTGGCCAGATAGCCGCGCAGCACGCCATATTGCCCGTTGCTGACATTCGCCTGGAAGTCGTCGATCGTGGTGCGGAACGCGGCCAGATTCAGCGTGGCGCGACGGTCCCAGAACTGGGACTTGATGCCCGCCTCGAAATGGTTGACCGATTCCGGCTTGATCGTGCCCGTCTCCAGGATCGGATTGCCTGAGGAATCGGATGGCACGCCGTTCTGGTTGATGCCGCCCGTCTTGAAGCTCTTGGCGTAGGTCGCATAAAGCAGCACGTCGTCGGCCAGCTCATAACTCAGCGTCAGGTCGTAGCTGAAGTTCCAGGCGCTGAAGCTCGGCTCGATCAGCTGCGGGGCATAGATGTTGCGCTGGGCGACCTTGATCGGATCGGTATCGGTCGCCAGCACCGGATTGCCGTCGCCATCGAACACCTCGCGTTCGTAATGCCCTTCCTTCTTGTCGTAATTCAGGCGGACGCCGGGCTGGATGGTGAAGCGATCGGTCACCTTCCAGTCCACCTGGCCGAACAGCGCGAGGCTGGTGTTCTTGAGCCATTGCGTATTGATCGCGGTCAGCCCGTCGAGGATGTTTGCGCTGATCTGCGACGCATTGGTGAGGTTCCACTGGCTCGAGGCGGAGCCCTGCTGCTCGGTGCCCTGGGTGTCGATCCGCTGGTAGAAGCCGAAGGCCCCGACCACGAAGTTCACCCGGTCGCTGGAATAATTGTAGCGGAACTCCTGCGAATACTGATCCTGCTGCGAGGGGTTCTGCGACTTGGTGACGATCGGCAGGCCGGTATAGTCGCGGTCGTTCTCGGGCTTCCAGTCCCAGAAGCGCCACGCGCTGACCGAGGTGAAGGTGCCGGTGCCGAGATCCCACACCAGCCGCAGCGAGGCGCCGCCGGTCTTGTTGCCGGCGCTGAGGCTGGCATCCACGTCGGTCAGCCGATCGAAGGGATCGGTGCTGGGCGGGGAATAGTTCTGCTGCGCTGCCAGCGCGGCGAACTGGCGGTTGAGCGCGCGCTGGGTGGCGCCGGTGCCGACATAGACCGTGCCGCAGCATTCCGGATCCTGGGTGCTCCAGTCGCCGGACAGGGTGATGTCGAGATTATCGGTCGGCTTGAACAGCAGCTGTCCGCGCAGGCCCAGATTGTCCTGGCTGTTGATCCACTGGTCGGTGGTGACGTTGTAGATCGTCCCCCGGCGGGTGGTGGACGAAACGGCGATGCGCGCCGCCACCTTGTCCGACAGTGGGCCGGAAACGGCGGCCTTGGCCTGCTTGAAGCCGTAATTGCCGAGCGAGACTTCCGCGTTGCCTTCGAAATCGAAGGTCGGCTGGTTGGTGCGGATATTGATCGCACCGGCCGTGGTGTTCTTGCCGTAGAGCGTGCCTTGCGGGCCGCGCAGCACCTCGACCTGCGAAACGTCGAGGAAATCGAACACGGCGGAAGCTGGGCGCGCATAATAGACGTCGTCCACATAGATGCCCACGCCCTGCTCGAAGCCATCATTGGTCAGGCCGAACGGCACACCCAGGCCGCGGATGTTCACCGTGGTGTTGCGCGGGTTGGACGAATAGACCTGCAGCGTCGGTGCGAGCTGCTGAAGCCGGTAGATGCTGAAAGCGCCGGTCTCGTCGATCTGTTTGCTGTCGAGCACCGCGATGGCCAGCGGCACTTCCTGCGCCGTTTCCTCGCGACGGCGGGCGGTGACGATGATCTCGCCTCCGCCGCCCGAAGAACCGGAATCCGCCCGGACCGGGCCGCCCGCCGCCTCTTCGGCAGGAGCGTCGTCGGCCAGGGCCGGAGTTGTGAACAGCACGGCGACTGCCGCGCCGGCGAGTAAGGTACCACGAGAGATCATCTGTTGTGCTCCTGATCGGGATCACGATGCCTCCGGTGGTCCGGTGAGCGGGTGAAGCGACTGGGTGAACGGTTCCGCTCCGGGGTTCCCCGCCCCGGATGCGCATGGCGGGAGATCGGCGTGCGTCAGTTCGGCTTGAGCCGTTTCTTTTCGGTGACGTCGATCTGGACGATGCGTCCCTCGTGAACGGTGAGGGACACACTGCCGAATTTGAGGCCCAGAAGCGCTTCGCGAACGCTGGCGATGCTTTCCTCCAGCAGCCGCTGGCCTTCGGACTGCTGCGGGTGTTCGGACTTGAAAGTCATGCTGTGGCTCCATTCGAAGGGAATGTGCGGGATCGGCGAGGCTGGATCAGGATGCTCTCGCCGCCGGCGGGCGGCGTGAGGCTGGCGTCCATGTCGATCTCCACCACCTCGCCGCTGTCCAGCGTGCCTTCGACACGCCAGACTCCGCCCTTGCGGAAGACGTTGTCCACCAGCACCGGCTGGCCGCCGCTGGGGACGATCTCGATATCGTGCGGGCGAACGTGCAGCCCGCCAGGCAGGCGATTGGTCTCGCCCACGAATTCGGCCACGAAGGGCGTGGCCGGCTCCATATAGACCTGCTCGGGCGTGCCGACCTGCTCGATCACGCCATGGTCCATCACCACCACCCGATCGGCCAGTTCGAGCGCTTCTTCCTGGTCATGGGTGACGAAGATGGTGGTGAGGCCCATCTGCTCGTGCAGCTGGCGCAGCCAGCGCCGCAGATCCTTGCGCACCTTGGCGTCGAGCGCGCCGAACGGCTCGTCCAGCAGAAGGAGCTGCGGCTCCACCGCGAGCGCGCGGGCCAGGGCGACGCGCTGGCGCTGGCCGCCCGAAAGCTGCGCGGGATAACGCTCGCCAAGGCCGCCCAGCTGCACCAGCTCCAGCAGTTCGAGCGAACGGGCGCGGATGTGCTGCTTCGACGGGCGTTCGCGGCGCCGGCGCACCGAAAGCCCGAAACCGACATTCTCCGCCACGCTCATATGCTTGAACAGGGCGTAATGCTGGAAGACGAAGCCGACCTTGCGGTCCGCCACCTTGAGGTGAGTCACGTCCTCGCTGTTGAAGCGCACCGTGCCCCGATCGGGGAAGGCGAGCCCGGCGATGATCCGCAGCAGGGTGGTCTTGCCCGAACCCGAAGGGCCGAGCAGCGCGACGAACTCGCCGTCCTGCAGTTCGAGGTCGATGCCGTTCAGCGCCGCGTGGCTGCCGAAGCTCTTGCTGATGCCGTCAAGCCTGATCAATGTCCCGCACTCCTGCACTGATAGTCGAAGCGCCATTCGACGATGGACTTGAGCACGAGCGTCACCAGGGCGAGCAGCGCGAGGAGCGAAGCGACGGCGAAGGCGGCGACGAAATTGTACTCGTTGTAGAGGATCTCCACATGCAGCGGCATGGTGTTGGTGATGCCGCGCAGGTGGCCGGAGACGACCGAAACCGCGCCGAATTCCCCCATGGCCCGCGCATTGCAGAGCAGCACGCCGTAGAGGAGGCCCCAGCGTATATTCGGCAAAGTCACCCGTATGAACGTTTGAAAGCCGCTGGCACCGAGGGAAAGCGAGGCCTCCTCGTCATCGCGGCCCTGCTCGCTCATCAGGGGGATAAGCTCGCGCGCGACGAAGGGGAAGGTGACGAAGATCGTCGCCAGCACGATGCCCGGCACGGCGAAGATGATGCGGATGCCGTGGTCCATCAGCCAGGGCCCCAGCCAGCCCTGCGCGCCGAACAGCAGCACGTAGATCAGGCCCGCGACCACCGGCGAGACCGAGAACGGCAGGTCGATGAAGGTGACCAGCAGGCTCTTGCCCGGAAAGTCGAACTTGGCGATCGCCCAGGCGGCCGCGATGCCGAACACGATGTTGAGCGGCACGCTGATCGCCGCCACCAGCAGGGTCAGCCGGATGGCCGACAGCGCATCGGGCGCGGCCAGCGCGGCGAAATAGGGGCCGAAGCCCTTGGCCAGCGCCTGGGTGAACACCGCGATCAGCGGCAGCACCAGGAACAGGCCGATGAAGGCCAGCGCCGCCGCGATCAAGGCAACCTGCGCCGCGCCCAGGGAGCGGGGATCGCGGGTCATCCGTTCACCCTCCGCCGGCTCAGGGCCTGCACCAGGTTGATCGCCAGCAGCATCGCGAAAGAGGCCACCAGCATCACCGTGGCGATCGCGGTGGCGCCTGCATAATCATACTGCTCCAGCCGCGTCACGATCAGCAGCGGCGCGATCTCCGACTTGAACGGCATGTTGCCGGCGATGAAGATCACCGAGCCATATTCCCCCACCCCGCGCGCGAAGGCGAGCGCGAAGCCGGTGAGCAGCGCGGGCAGGATCGCCGGCAGGATCACGCGGAGGAACACCTGCCACGGCCGCGCGCCGAGCGAGAGGGCCGCTTCCTCCAGCTCCACGCTCAGATCCTCCAGCACCGGCTCGACCGAGCGGACCACGAAGGGGAGCCCGATGAACACCAGCGCGATCGATATTCCGAGCGGGGTGTAGGCCGCCGCGATCCCCAGCGGGGCGAGGAACTGCCCGATCCAGCCATTGGGCGCGTAGATCGCGGTCAGCGCGATGCCCGCCACCGCCGTCGGCAGGGCGAAGGGCAGATCGACCAGCGCATTGACGATCCGCTTGCCCGGAAAGGGGTAGCGCACCAGCACCCAGGCCGCGAGCAGGCCGAACACGCCATTGACCAGCGAGGCGGCGAAGGCCGTGCCGAAGCTCACCTTGTAGGCGGCCAGCGCGCGCGGGGCGAAGCCCACGGCCACGAAATCGTGCCAGCCCATGCCCGCCGCGCGGATGAACACCGCGCTCAGCGGGATGAGGACGACCAGCGAGAGCCAGACGAGGGTGAAGCCCATGGTGAGGCCGAAACCGGGTATTGCCGGCCTGCGGCCGCGCCGCTCCCGCCCCGCCGGCGGATTTGCCGCGCGGAACCGGGCCGCGGGCATTTGCAGTGGGCTGCTCAATGCTATCTCCATGGCGGCTTACTTCTTCTTCGCGTCCGCGAAGACCTGGTCGAAAATCCCGCCATCGTTGAAGAAGCGCGGCTGTGCGGACTGCCAGCCGCCAAAAGCGCCGTCGATCGTCACCAGGCGAAGCGCCGGAAAGACCGAGGCGTATTTTTCGGCGACCCGCTTGTCGACCGGGCGGTAATAGTTCCGCGCGATGATGTCCTGCGCTTCGGGCGTGTAGAGATAATCGAGATAGGCCTTGGCCAGCTTCTCGGTGCCGTGGCGCTGTGCATTGCGATCGAGCACGGCGACCGGCGGCTCCGCCAGGATCGAGACGGAAGGAGCGACGATGTCGAACTTCCCTTCCCCCAGTTCCTGCCGGGCGAGGAATGCCTCGTTCTCCCAGGCGAGCAGCACGTCGCCGATGCCGCGTTCCACGAAGGTGGTGGTCGAGCCGCGCGCCCCGCTGTCGAGCACCGGGACATTGGCATAGAGCCGGCTCACGAAATCCTGCGCCGCCGCGTCGGAGCCGTATTTCTCCTTGGCATAGGCCCAGGCGGCGAGGAAGTTCCACCGCGCGCCGCCGCTGGTCTTGGGATTGGGCGTGATCACCGCCACGCCCGGCCGCACCAGATCGTCCCAATCCCTGATGCCCTTCGGATTGCCGTGGCGGACCAGGAATACGATCGTGGAGGTGTAAGGCGCGGAATTGTAAGGCAGGCGCGCCTGCCAGTCCTTGGGCAGCAGGTTCGCGCGGGCGGCAAGCTCGTCGATATCGTAGGCCAGCGCCAGCGTGGCGACGTCGGCGTCGAGGCCGTCCATCAGCGCGCGCGCCTGCTTGCCCGAGCCGCCATGGCTCATGTTGATGGTCAGGTCCTGCCCGGTCTCCGCCTTCCACCTGGCGGCGAATTTCGGATTGAGCGCCTCGTAGAGCTCGCGAGTGGGATCGTAGGAAACGTTGAGCAGCTCGGCACGGGAGCCGTCACTCGAATTGCCCTGGGAGCAGGCGGCCAGCCCGAGGCCGACAAGCGCGGCGGCAATGATTCCCGCCCGGCGGATTCCCTTGGTGAGGGTCATCGTGATTTCTCCCTGCCTGTAGAAGCGCGCCGCCCCATGCCTGCGCCCCCCTCGGGCATCTCATTCGATACCCGATAATCTCTATCTATTTAATAGGGATTGGCAAGAGAGAATTTTCGCGTTCAGCCCGCCCGGCGCTCCTCCCACCGGATTTCGCCGCCATAGGGCGTGTCGTTGAGGGCATCGGCCAGGGTGCGCGAATCAAGCACCTGGCGGCTCGCGTCATAAGCGCGGCCGAACTCGCGCCGGATCTCGCACTGGGCTTCGCTCACGCAATCCTCGCAGCGGCGATAGAAGTTGCGCGAGAGGCAGGGCAGCGGCGCCAAAGCGCCTTCGAACAGCCGCAATACCTCGCCGAAACTGATCGTGTCGGCGGGCCGAAGCATCACATATCCGCCGCTTTTCCCGCGTCGGCTGTCCAGGATGCCGGCCTTCTTCAGGTCGAGCAGGATCTGCTCGAGGAACTTGTGGGGGATCGAATGGCGCTTCGCGATCTCGGCGCTGGTCATGGCCAGCCCTTCCGGCGCCGCCGCGATGGCGAGCAAGGCGCGGAAGGCATATTTGGCCTTGTTCGAAATCATGAAGCTCACCTTCGCACGTTCTCTATAGGTTTAGTCGGCATTTAAGACAGAACAGAAATTGTTTCAAGGCGGGCGGGGAGTTTGTGCCGGGTCTTCGCGAGAAGCCCCCAAGCCCTTGTTCGTCACCCAGCCTCCACAAACCCTGGCCCCTTCCCCTCCTTTCGTCATTCCCGCACCTCCTTCGTCATTCCCGCGCAGGCGGGAATCCAGTTCCAGCGTCGCCACTGGATTCCCGCCTGCGCGGGAATGACGAAGGGGGAAGGACGAAGCCCCCCCGGGACCAAACGCCGCCCGCTACAACCCCGGCGCCGCGAGCAGCCAGGCCAGCGTGGCGATCGCCACCACGACGCATAGCGCGAGCAGCGGCCCCCCGAAGCGCGGGAAATCGAGGAAGCGGTATCCCCCCGCCCCCATCACCACCATGTTGTTGTGGTGGCCGAACGGGGTGAGGAAATCGAGCGAGGCGCCCACCGCCACCGCCATCAGCAGCGGCTCCACCGGAACGCCGGTGCGGGTGGCGATGCCCGCGGCGATCGGGCTGAGCACTACCGCGGTCGAGACATTGTCGATGAAGGGCGTGATGGCCACCGCCAGCAGCAGGACGGTGCCGGCCACGATCAGCGGCTCCGTGGTGGGCAGGTGCCCGGCGATGGCATTCGCGATCACGCGCGCGGCGCCGGTTTCCTCCACCGCCATGCCCAGGGGGATCATGCAGGCGAGCAGGATCAGGATCGTCCAGTTCAGGTCCTGCAGGGCGGAGCGCAGGTTGAGGTTGCCCAGCATCGCCAGCGCGATCACCACTCCACCGAAGGCGATCTCGGGCGAAGCGATATTGAAGGCGGTGAGCACGATCCCCGCCACGAAGATGGCCACGCCCGACCAGGCGCGCGGGCGCAGGGCGGCAGGCTTGCGCCCGGACAGCGGCAGCAGGCCGCAATCGGCCGCCACTTCCCGCAGCGCATCGCGCTCGCCCGCCAGCACCAGCACGTCGCCCATGCCGATCTGCAATTCGTCGAACCGCCCTTCGATCCTGCGCCGACGGCTGGCAAGGGCGACGACCTTCACGTCCCTTTCGGCAAAGGCGTAGATATCCTCGATGCGGGAGCCGACGGCGAGGCTTTCGGGCATCACCACCCCCTCTATCCGCTCCTCCCCTGCGGCGGAGGCCAGCACCGGCTGCTCCAGCTCCCCTTCCTCCTGCAGCTGGTCGATCCGGGAGATGTCCGCCTCGATCAGGAGCGTATCCCCCGGCGCGAGCACGATATCGCCCCGCCGCGCGAAGACATGCGCACCGTGACGAAAGACGCTGTGGATGGTGATCTCGCGGCGCGCCTCGACTGCCGGCACGTGCAGCCCGATCAGCGGGGAATCCTCCGGCACCGCCATCTCGGCGAGGAAATCGGCTGGCCCGGCGTCGAACGGGGCCGAGGGCGCTTCCACCTTGCGGAATGCGCGGGGGGAAACGAGGATGATCCAGATCAGCCCGGCGATGGCGACCGGGCCGCCCAGCATCGCCAGCTCGAAATAGCCGAAGCCCCGCCCCGTTTCGGATATCACCCACTGGTTGACCACCAGATTGGCGGGCGTGCCGGTGAGCGAGCAGGTGCCGGTGAGCATGATCGCGAAGGACAGCGGCATCAGCACCCGCCCGGGCGCGATCTTCAGCCGCGCGCAGACCGACATGGTGACCGGGAACATCAACGCCAGCGCGCCGATATTGTTCATGAACACCGAGATCGCCGCGGCGGTGGTGTAGAGCACGATCAGCACCGCCGCTTCGTTGCGGAAGCGCGCCACCAGCGCGCGCGAGAAGTTCTCCACCACCCGGGTGGCGGTGAGGGCGGAGACGATCAGCAGCACTTCCGCCACGGTAATCACCGCCGAGCTGGAAAAGCCCGCGAACACGTTCTGGATCGGCACCACCCCCAGGAGGAAGCCGGCGCCGAGCCCGGTCATCGCGACCAGCTCGATGCGGAAGCGCTCCGTCGCATAGGTGACGAGCATCACCAGCAGGATGGCGACGATCACGCACTGCTCGAAAGTCATGCCTTCTCCCGCACCCGGTTCGCCCCCTGTCTAACGGCAAATCATCGCAGCGTCATTCCCTGCCTTTCGACTGGGGGAAACCGAGGATGCATGGCCGGCGAAGGGTCAGTATTCCGGGCGCTGCGCGCGCCCGTTCGTCATTGCGAGGAGGCAAAGCCGACGCGGCAATCCAGAGTCCCACACAACGGCCCTGGATTGCTTCGTCGGCTTTGCCTCCTCGCAATGACGAAGGAAGCTCGCCTATTCCCAAGCGGGCATGTGGAGATTATCCCCGCTCCATCCAACAGCCGCAGGCAGGTGCGTTCGATGGACCTTCAATTGGCGGTGATCTGCGCTCTCACCTTCGGGATCAACCTGATCGGGGCGCTGGCCTATGCGGCGCGAATCGCCGGGGTGCGCACACGACGGATCGCGATGTCCTTCGCGCTGTTCAACGTGCTGGTGCTGCTTTCGCGCGTGTCCAACAGCTTCCTCGGCCCGTTCCTCGCCAAGCGGATCGAGAACGAGCTGGCCGCGGGCGCGGGGCAGCATCTGCTGGGCGATTTCCGCCTGATCCTGTTCTCGGCCACGCTGGCGACGGTGGTCGGCACGGCGATGATCCCCACGGTGCAGCGGTGGTTCTGCTCCGCGATCGGCCAGTTCCAGGAACACCGCTCGATCTCCCGCCTGCTGCTGCATGCCTTCGCCAAAGGCGGGATCGGCTATCTGCGCCGCACCGCCACGGCGCCGCGCATCACCCACATGCGGGATCTGCGCAAGCCGCGCGGCATCTCGATCCGCTTCATCGCGCTCAACGTGCTGGCGCAGGCGCTGCTGACGGTGGGCGTGTTCGCTTCGCTCTATGCCGGCTATCTCTATCCCGAATACCGCGTCACCGCCTCCCAGCTCTCCGCGGTGGTGAACGGCTTCGCCACCATCCTGCTGTTCGTGCTGATCGATCCGCAGCTATCGGTGATGACCGACGACGTGGTCGCGGGGGAGGTGAGCGAGCCGGTGTTCCGCCGCACGATCGTGTGGCTTTCGCTCAGCCGGATCGCCGGCACGCTGCTCGCGCAGATCCTGTTCCTCCCCGCGGCCTGGCTGGTGGTGATCGTCGCCGGGGCGATGTGAACCTCAGAAGCTGGTGGTGAGGCGCAAGCCGATCGTGCGCGGGCGCGGCGAATAGACCTTGGTGCCGTCCAGCGAGGAATAGAGCCCCGCCTGCGCCGCCTTGTTGGTGAGGTTGTCGGCGAAGGCGCCGATGTCCCACCCGTCGAAGCGCGCGCCGGCCCTGAGGCCGATCAGCAGGTAATCGTCCAGCGCCAGCCCGGCGGGATCGCTCTCGAACTCGTAGAACGACGAGCCGCGATAAGTGAGGTTGCCGCCGAGATAGGCCGAGACCGAGCCGCTCACCGGCGCCTCGTATTCCGCCTGGGCGTTGACCGACCATTTGGGGATGCGCGGCAGGCGGTCCCCATCATAGCCGACCACCCCGGCGTCGAGCACCTCGTCGGGCAGGTCCTCGGTCAGCTTGGCGTCGGTGTAGGTGACGCCCACCGCCATCATCAGCCCTTGCGCCGGACGCAGGGTGAGCTGGAACTCCGAGCCGTAGATGCGGCTTTCGCCCGCATTGATGATGTAGGTGAAGGCGCCGGTGGGATCGGTGGCGGGCAATTGCTGGCCGGTCCAGTCGATCCGGTAGGCCGACCAGTCGAGATAGAGCAGCCGGTCGAGCAGCGAGGCCTTGATGCCGATCTCGTAGTCCCACAGGCTGTCGGAGCCGTAGGTCGCCGGGATGTCGATCCCGAAATTGTTCGCCGCGTTCTGCGCGTTGTTGGTGCCGCCGATGCGGAAACCGGAAGCGACCCGCGCGTAGATGCTGGCCTCGGGCGAGATTGCATAGCGCAGCGCGAAATTATAGCTGGTCTTGTTCTCGCTCGCCTCATCGTCCTGCGTGGCATAGGGCGTGGTGACGACCGAGCGGAACCAGTCGGCGATATCCTGCAGGGCCATGGCCTGGTTGTGGATGTCCGCGTCGAAATAGCGCAGGCCCACCGTGGCGGTGAGGCTCGGCACGATTTCCCAGTCCACCTGCCCGTAAAGCGCGAACTGCTCCACGCTGCGGGTGAGCTGGGTGGCGTATTCCAGCACGCCGGAAGAGCCGGCGTCGATGCAGGCATAGTAGAAGTTGCAGGCCGCCTCCCCGGTGAGCGGATCGGTTTGCACCGCCGCATCCTGGAACTGCGTGCGGTCGTTCTGGTAATAGACGCCCGCAACGAGCTGGACCGGCCCTTCGAAGTCCGAGGCGAAGCGCAGCTCGCCCGTATAGACACGGAAGGACTGGTCCTGCGCGTAGCGCGCCGTCCCCGGCAGGCCGAAGAAATTGTTGGTCGGCGTCGTGTCCTTCGGACGGAAGAAGTCGAAGGTGGAATAGGAGCCGGCCAGGGTGATCGTGCCCACCCCGGTATCGTATTCGCCGGTCAGGGTGACGAGATCGAAATTGTCCTTGTAGGGCTCGTTCGATTCGGCCGAGGAAACATAGGGCCCGAGCGCCAGATCGTAGTTCTGCGTGCCGTCGACGTCGATTTCCTGGTGGGTATAGCTCGCAGTGAAGGCCAGCGCCGGGGTCGCTTCCCAGCGCGCGCTGAACCGGCCGCCGCGCACATTCGCATCGTTGACGTCCTTGAAATACTGCCCGGCATAGGTCTGGTCGATATAGCCCCCGCCCTTCTCCGCCCAGCCCACCGCGCGCACCGCCAGCGTCTGGCCGACGGGAAGGTTGAGCGAGACATTGCCCTGGAACAGCGTGTTCCCGCCATCCACCCCGGCATAGCTGGCAGAAACGTTCCCGTTCAGCACGCCCAATTCCGGCGCATGGGTGATGAGGCGGATCGTGCCGGCCATCGAGCCCGAGCCGAACAGCGTACCCTGCGGGCCCTTGAGCACTTCCACCCGCTCCAGATCGACCAGGCGCAGGCTGGGCGTGCCGTCGCCGCCGCCTTCGCTGGGAATGCCGCCCAGCAGCGGGACCTCGTCGAAATAGATGCCGGTGGTGGCCGAGGATTCGGACTCGATCCCGCGGATGATGAACTGATTGAACGCCGCGCCGTAATTCTGGATCGCGAGGGAAGGCTCCACGCGCGAAAGATCCTGCAGCGAGACGACATTGGCCCGCTCCAGGCTCTCGGAGCTGATCGCCGAGATCGCCAGGGGCGTGTCCATCACCGTTTCCGCACGGCGCGTGGCGGTGACGACGATGGTCCCGTCCCCGCCGGGGCCTGTGCTATCCTCGTCTTCCGCATGAGCCGGCGTCGCGATCACCGCGCAAAGCGAACCGGCGATCGCCAGCTTCGACACCTTGCCGAACCGACCGAAAAACTTGTGACCCATGCGCTTCAACCCCTTGCAGAAACCATCTTGGCCCCAGGGTTCTCCCCAATCGCTCGCCCCCGGAAGACGGGTTCGAATCGAGCGCTTGACACGCTTCGACGGGCAATAATCTCACAATCGCCTTCTTCGTCAACAATATTGCCAGACAATTGTTCTTGTCATTTCTGACTGATTATGTTCACTTCCCCCTTGGAGAGGTCACCAGCTTTCTTTCCGGGAGGGCGGCATGGCAGAAACAATCCAGCATTCGCGGCTCAGCGCCGCACTCGACGCACTGGCGCGGATGAGCGCCCAGCCCGACGATCGCGCCACGGGCGTCGATCCCTGCATCTACACTTCCGAGGAGCTGCTCGATCTGGAGCGGGACCGGATCTTCGCCCGCGAATGGCAATGCGTGGGCCGGGCCGACGAATTGAAGGAGCCGGGCGATTTCCTCACCACCACGATCGGCCTCATGCCGGTGCTGGTCAATCGCCGGCAGGATGGCTCGCTGGGCGCGCTGCTCAACGTCTGCTCGCACCGGCTGGCAGCGGTGGCGGAAGGCAAGGGCAACACGCCCCGCTTCGTCTGCCCTTATCACGGCTGGTCCTACGACGAGGCGGGCAAGCTGCTGTTCGCGGCCCACATGCCCGAGAATTTCGACAAGTCGGCCTGCTCGCTCAAGCCCCTCGGGCTCGAGGTGTGGAACGGATATATCTACGTCAATCCGGACCCGCAGGCCCCCTCGCTCGCCGAACGGCTGGAGCCGCTGACCGCGCTGTTCCGCAACTATCGCCTGGGCGACATGCGGATCATGCACAAGGGCAGCGAGATCTGGGAAGGCAACTGGAAGGTCGCGACCGAGAACTTCCTCGAATCCTATCATCTGGGCGTGGTGCATGCCGAATCGATCGGCGGCATGGCGCCGATGGAAGCGATCGGAATGGCCGAGGAAGGCCCCTGGTATGCCTTCCATCGCGTGATGTCCCCGCCCGAGGCGATCATCCCGATGGAAGGATCGCTGCAGACGCCCAACCCGGACATCAGCGACGAGGAGCGGATGACGATCTATGCCGGCTGCGTCTTCCCCAATCACCTGTTCACCGTGCAGCACGACCAGATCACCTGGATGCGCACCCAGCCGATCTCCGCCGATCGCACGCTGATCGAATGGGGGATCGCCGGAGCCTATGACTGGCCGGGCGAGGAGCCCGATCCCCAGCATCCCGAGTTCTACTACATGCGCGAAATGCCCCAGGTGAACGCGGAAGACCGCGCCGTGGTCGCCTCGGTCCAGATCGGCGCGAGGACCGGCCGCACCCCTGCCCGGCTGCACCCGGTGGAACACGGGCTGCTGACCTTCGCCCGCTATGTGGACCGGCAGCTGCGCGGGCCGGAGAACGTGCTTTAGGCCGTGGCCGCGCTGGCTTTCGCGCCTCCTTCGTCATTCCCGCCTGCGCGGGAATGACGAAGGGGCGGAACAGGCGAAGGAGGCGGGACAGACGCCCGACAAGCCCGGAGGGACGGGAAGAAAGCTACCTCGAAGCGCGCAGCAACTTCACGATCTCCTGCGTGGTCATCACATCGGCGAAGACCATGGACATATTCGCCAGGGTGGCGTTGTGCGCGGCATCGGTCCAGGTGGCGGTGGCGTCGGCCGCGAAGATGACCTTGTAGTTCATCTGCATCGCGTCGCGCGCGGTGCTTTCGCAGCACACGTTGGTCATGGTGCCGCTGACGATCAGCGTGTCGAGCCCCCGGGCGCGCAATTCCTCGTCCAGCGCGCAGGTGCCGGGGATGAAGGCGGAGAAGCGCTGCTTCTCCACCACGAGATCGCCCGGCGCGATCTCCAGCCCGGGCCACAATTCCCAATGATGCGATCCCGGCGCGAAAGCCGCGCGGGTGACGGCGAGGCTTTCGGGGCTGTTGTGGCAGGCGTGCCAAGTGGACCAGCCCTTCTCCGCGCCCTCGCGCATCGCATACTGGATGAAGATGTTGACCCCGCCTGCCGCCCGGACGGCGGACGAGATCGCGTTGACCTGCGGCACGACCGCGCGGGCGAACGGCACTTCCAGCGGAGCGCCTTCCTCCATGTAGCCGTTCTGCAGGTCGACGATCACATGCGCGGTGCGCGCCGGATCGAGATCGTCGAACAAATGCTCCCGCCCACCGCGCATGGCGCGGGCCGCAGCTCTTATCTCCTGCGGGATCTCGATCCGGTGCATCGCATCATTCCTTCGGAGCCCAGGCCCAGTCCAGCCGGTCGTCCGGCATCGCCTTGGGGGCGACCGGATGCCAGTTGGCCGCGTCGTTCACGTCGCCCTTGCCGTTGTAGCGGGCGACCGTGGGATAGGCGTAGAGCGGGCGTGTGCGCTTCACGGTCCTGCCGTCATCCTCATACTGGGTGGCGGTCACGCCGTCGGGCGCCTTGCCCTTCTCCACCCAGGCGATGATCTCGGGCAGGAAGTCGAACTTGTTCGGCGCGTCCCCGCCGCGGCAGTGATGCATGCCGGGCAGCATGAACACGCGGAACCAGTCCCGCACCGCCTCGTAGCCGCCCTGATGCGCGGCCACCTGGCCGTAATAATCGAGCAGGCTTTCGGGCGGAACGCCGGGATCGGCCCAGCCGTGATAGGCGATCAGCCGCCCGCCGCCCGCGTGGAAGGCGGAGAGGTCCGGCGCGGTGCCGGGGGCGACGGGATCGTAGAGCGCGGTCTGGTCGCGGATCAGCTGGGGATCGGTGTCCCAGTTGAAATCGCGATAGGAGAAACCGGGCCGCGGCTCCGCGAAGGCGAGATATTTGAGATAGCCATCGGCGATCGAGCGGCGGTTGTCCCCGTCCCAGGCCAGCTCGCTGCCATAGGGCGAGGCGCCGGGGGCCAGCCTTTCGCCCTTGCTGTTGCGCGGGCCCTGATAGAGCGCAATGGCGGTGGCGACCTGGGCTTCGGTCAGGCAGTTCGGCCCATCGGCGCCCTTGCACTGGATGCTGCGCGGATCGAAATGGCAACGGCGCGGGTCTTCGATGATCCCGTCCTTCAGCGTGTCGAGCCCGTCGCATTCCTTCAGCACCGCCTGGTTGAGCAGCTTGAGCTTCTCATCGGTGAAGACGGGCTTGTTGTCCTTGTCGAGCAGGTGGTTGGCGTCCCAATTGTTGGAGATCGCGCCCAGCCGGCCCGGGAAGGCGGGGTCGCCCGCGATGATGCCGTCGAAATCCTCCGGATGGTGCTGGGCTTCATAGAGCCCTTCCCGCCCCCCGGTGGAGCAGCCGCGGAAATAGCTGAAGGCCGGGCTGGCGCCGTAATAGGCGGCGATGATCGCCTTGGCCGCGACGGCGGTGACATGGGTGGAACGCCCGCCGTAATCCTCACGCAGTTCCTTCACCCCGCCCCACAGCGCGTCGCGCCAGTAATGGCCGACATGGCCCATATTGTTGGCGGCGACGGCGAAGCCGGCCGCCTGCGCGTCGGAGCATTGCTCCATGCGGATCATGCCGCACAACCCGCCGCAGCCGGTCTGGAAATAGCGGCCGTTCCAGCTCCTGGTCGGCAGGTTCAGTTCGAAGCCGACCTGCGGAGCGACATAGCCGCTGACATGGCAATATTCCTCCACGCCGCCGGCCGCCTTCACGATCTTCGCCGAGACGACCGATGTGGGCGCGCCGGGAATGTCCAGGAAGCTGGTGGTCTCCAGCGCGGTGCAATCCATCGCGGCGGAAAGGTTCGCATCGGTCCGGGCCGGGCCCGGAGCCGTCGCGGCCTGCGCATGGGCCGGAGCGGTGAAGGCCAGGCACAGCCCGGCAAGAAGCAGCAGAAAACGCATCGGCACCCTCTCTTCGCCATGCTCGGCGATTCTGGTGGAATGACCGGATGAAAAGGGCCGCCCCGGTCGATCCCGCGGCGGCCCCTTTTCCCGTCAGAAGCGGGTCGAGATCTTCGCCCCGATCGTGCGCGGATCGGCGGAATAGACCCGCAATCCGTCCGGCGAGGCGTCGAGCCCGAACACCGCGGTCTCGTTCGTCAGGTTGCGGGCGAAGATGCTGAAGTCGAACCCCGCCGTCTTCACGCCCAGCTGCGCCCCCACCAGCACCGAGGAATCCAGCGTCTCGTTATACGCGTTCTCGTCGTTGAAGCTGTAGGTGCTGCTGCCGCGATAGCTGATGTCGCCCTGCACGTAGAAGCCCAGATTCGCGCTGAGATCGGTTTCGTAGCGCAGCTGCCCGGCGGCGGTCCAGCGCGGCACGCGCGGGATGCGGTCGCCCTTGTAGCCGATCGTGCCGGCATCCATCACGTCCTGGCTCAGGTCCTCGGTCAGCTTGGCGTCGGTGAAGGTGACGCCGCCGCCGAAGCTGAGGCCCATGTCGCTGTTATAGGTCACCGAAAGCTCGGCCCCGCGGATGCGGGAATCGCCGGCATTGATGACATATTCGAACGCCCCGGTCGGGTCGGTCGCGGCCAGCGGCTGGTTGGACCAGTCCATCTGATAGACCGAGGCGTCGACATAGAGCCGGCGATTGGCGAGATAGGCCTTCACGCCCAGCTCGTAGCTCCACAATTCGTCGGAAGCGTAGGCGTCCGGGATGTCCAGGCCGGTCTGGCCGGCGAAGGACGCGGCATTGTTCACCCCGCCGATGCGGAAGCCGGATGCGACGCGGCCGAAGAAGCTGAGATCCGGCGTCGCTTCGTAGAGCAGCGAGAAGTTGTAGCTCGGGCTGTTCTCGCTCGCCTTCTCGTTCATCGTCTCATAAGGCGTGGTGATCAGGCCGATCGCCGCCCAATCGGGCACGATGTCCTGGATCGTCGTCTCGACATCGTGAACGCTCGCATCGAAATAGCGAATGCCGGCCGTGGCGGTGAGACCCTGCGTCAGCTCCAGATCGACCTGGCCGTAAAGTGCCCATTGCTCCACCGTCCGCTCGGTTCCGACGGCATATTCCAGATCCGACCTGACCACGCCGGAAGCCGAGAAGCCCGCTTCCCGCAAGCCCAATGCCTCGCATTCCGCGACGGAGAAGCACGGTGCGATGCCTGTGGCATCGTCGGCCCTCACGGCCACGGACATGCCCTTGGTCTTGTCCTTCTCGTAATAGGCGCCGACCACGAATTGCAGCGGGCCTTCCAGCTTCGAAGTGAACCGCAGCTCGCCCGTATAGGCGTCGAAGTCCTGCGAGGTCTGGTAGGTGGTCTTGAACGGCACGAGGCCGAAGGCGCCCGAAAGGCCGAGGCCGGTGGGCGTGCTGTCCTCAGGATTGATCACCTTCTGGTTCGCATAGGAACCGATCGCGGTGAAGGTGCCGAACGGCGCGCTGTATTCGATGGTCGCGCTGACCATGTCGTAATTGTCGTGATAGCCTTCCACCGTGGGCGAGGTGGAGATGAAGGGGCCGGCATCCTGGTTCCAGCTTTCCCCGTCGTCCACGTCCACCTCCTGGTGCACGCCGGCGAGCAGGATCGAGAAATCGGGCGTCGGCTGGAACAGAAGCTGGAGGCGACCGCCCCAGACATCGCGCGAGTTCACGTCCTCCTTGATCGTGGTGGAGGTGCCGTCCAGCGTGGTGATGTGATGGTCGATATAGGCGCCGCCCTTCTCGCCCCACATCACGCCGCGCAGCGCGATGGTGTCGGCAACGGGCAGGTTGATGAAGGCATCGCCCTGCCAGATGGAATCGCCCTGGTCGATCCAGCCGCCGGAAACGGTGGCGCCGCCCGAAACCGTGCCCCGCTCCGGCTTGTTGGTGATGATGCGCAGAGTGCCCGCCATCGACCCGGAGCCGAACAGCGTGCCTTGCGGCCCCTTCAGCACTTCGATCCGGGAGATGTCGTGCAGGCGCACGCCCGGCCGGCCGTCGCCCACGCCTTCCACCGCGCCGCCGCCCACCAGCGGAACCTCGTCGAGATAAAGGCCCGTGGTGGAGCCGATATCCGACAGGATGCCGCGGATGATGAACTGGTTGCTGGCCACACCCTGATTGTTCACGACGACCGAGGGCTCGATGCGGGTGAGGTCCTGAAGCGAAGCGACGTTGTTCTGGGTAAGCGCCTCGCCGGTCGTGACCGACACCGCGATGGGCGTGTCCTGGATGTTGGTGTCGCGGCGGCTGGCCGTGACGACGATCTCGGCGCCGCCTCCGCCAGCTGCTTCGACCGCTTCCTCAGCGAAGGCCGGTTCCGAAGCGACGAGGGCCGCCAGGCTGATGCCGATGAGACCGGCAGCCCGGGCTGACCTGCCATGGAAATCCCGCATATGTGTCTTCCCCTTAGTGGTTACCTTATGCTCTCCAACGGACAGGTGGGCCGGGGTCCGTACCGTTCTCGGACGCCCCGCCAGCCGCGCATTGCTGCTGTTTCCGCGGGAGACGTCCGGCCGCACGATTCAAGGCCTCTTTGCCGCTCCGGGTCCGAGCATTTTCCAATCCGCACCTATTGTCAAGATATATCGTCGGACAATTATGTAACGCATCATTCTTGCCACACTTTCTCCGAAAACTAAGGTTTTCTGCCGAATTTCCCGTGACAGCGAAGTTTCCCGTCATCCGAAAAATCGCTTGAAAATGGATGCTTGACAGTCCGACGCGCGCGTCTAGTGTCATTATTGTCCGACAATATTGAGGTGCAAACGTGAGTGACGAAAGGCCGGAGGATCCAGCGCGCCAGGCGCTCGGGCGACCGCTCGAGGAGAAGGAGATCGCGCTGGCCGAAGCGTTGAGGACGATCTTCGGCTCGGGCCAGCACGATCTCGCCAAGGTCGCGGAAGAGCTGGAAAGCCGGGGGGTCGCGCGGCCTTCGGGGGAGCAGGGCGCATGGTCGCTGGCCGTGCTCGAAGCGGAGCTCAGGGCGATCAACATCTCGCTGGATGCCGCGCATGAGGCGGGCGGCATCACCCGCCTTGCCTGATCCGGCCGGCGCTGCGCCGATGCTGGGCGGCCGCACCATCCTGATAACCGGCGCCGCGCGCGGCGTGGGCCTTGCGATTGCCAGACGTTGTGCTCAGGCAGGCGCCCGGCTGATCCTGGCCGACATCCTCGAAGCGGAAGGCACGGAAGCGGCCCGCTCGATCGCGGCGGAAGGGGCGGCCTGCCGCTTCGCGCCGGTCGATCTCGGCGATCCCGCTTCGATCGAATCGCTGGCCACCGACATCGCCGCGCGCGAAGGAACGCTGCAAGGCCTGGTCAACAACGCCGCGATCGCGACGGCCGTGGGCGGCAAGCCGTTCGAGGAGATCGACATCGAGCTGTGGGACCGGGTGATGCGGGTGAACATCCGCGGCACCTGGCTGGCGACACGCGCGATGTCCCCCCTGATCGAGGACCGGCACGGCCGGATCGTCAACATGGCGTCCGACACGGCGCTATGGGGCCCGACGAACCTCCTGGCCTATGTCGCCAGCAAGGGCGCGGTGATTTCCATGACCCGCTCGATGGCGCGCGAGCTCGGCCCGCGCGGCGTGAGCGTGGTCGCCCTCGCCCCGGGCATCATGAAGAACGAGGCGACCGACTACGTCCCCGCCCAGCGCCACGACGAATACGAGACCAGGCGCGCCGTGCAGGGGCCGCAATATCCCGAGGACATCGTCGACATCGTCGCCTTCGCCCTCAGCGAAGGCGCGCTTCCCCTGACCGGCCAGACCATCCCCACCGACGCCGGCTTCTGGTTCAAGTGATCCTGAGTTCCTCCTTATGCCGGAGGCATGGGGAGGATCTTCTTCCCCCTCCCCTTGAGGGGAGGGGGTCAGGGGGTGGGGTCTGGCCCCAGGCGAATGCTTGACCTGGAGGCACCACCCCTCCCCAACCCCTCCCCTAAAGGGGAGGGGCTAATAAGGGCTTGACATATAGAACCACATTGGTTATATGAAGGACAGCACGGGGCGGGAGCGATCGCGCAGCCTTCCTCCCCTGTCGGACCGGG
>Ga0164243_10002430_pt1 | contig 30846 bp, 29 predicted proteins | sample OricompcompostOP_FD_108781 | JGI IMG/M metagenome (GOLD analysis project Ga0164243, IMG submission 108781) | Organic Plus compost microbial communities from Emeryville, California, USA - Original compost - Organic plus compost (OP) | ecosystem: Engineered > Solid waste > Mixed feedstock >... | reverse complement strand
GATGGGGTCCGCACCCTTGCGGCGCCCCGGCCCGCCGCCCGGTTCGGCGGCCGGCCAGGGGGTGTCAAGGTACGCTTTCCAGCTTTGACACCCCCCTGCTCGGCCGTTGACAGATTCGGCACCCCAGGGGCGGCGGTTCACGCCCCAGGAGCCCGGCAAGGCAACGTGCTCCGCGGGGGACCGGCCCGGAGACGCCTCCCGACCGGTGGCCGGGCAGCGCGGCCCGCGCTGCATGGCGTCCGCACCGCTCCGGTTCCCCGGTCCCCAGCCGTCGACAGATTCCGCACCCGGGGGAGCCCGGCAGCCGACCTCGCCGGCCGGGGTGGCCGAAAGCGCAAACAAACCAAAAGAAGGGCCCCCGGCTGCAGCCGGGGGCCCTTCCTCCACAAAGGACGTCAGATCAGCTGTCGCACCTGGGCGTAGTGGCATGCGGACGGGTGGCCCTGCCCGCGGTCGACGAGCAGCGGCTCCTCGTCGATGCACTTCGTGCGCTCGGCGTCGCTCAGTTCGTTCGCGAACTTCGGGCACCGGGTGCGGAACCGGCAGCCGCTCGGGGGGTTCGCCGGGCTGGGCACGTCACCGGTGATCACGATCCGCTCCCGCGTCCGCTCCTTGCGCGGGTCGGGTACCGGGATGGCCGAGATCAGCGCCTGCGTGTACGGGTGCGCCGGATTGGAGAACAGCTCCTCCGACGGCGCCGTCTCCACGATCTTGCCCAGGTACATCACCGCGATCCGGTCGGAGATGTGCCGGACGACGGACAGGTCGTGCGAGACGAACAGGTAGGACAGGCCGAACTCGGCCTGCAGGTCCTGCAGCAGGTTCAGCACACCGGCCTGGATGGACACGTCCAGCGCGGACACCGGCTCGTCCAGCACCAGCAGCTTCGGCCGCAACGCCAGGGCCCGCGCGATGCCGATGCGCTGCCGCTGACCGCCGGAGAACTCGTGCGGGTACCGGTTGCCGTGCTCGGGCCGCAGACCGACCGTCGCGAGCAGCTCCCGCACCCGGTCGCGGCCCCCCTTGTCGTACAGGCCGTGGATCCGCAGCGGTTCGGCGATGATCTCGTTGACCGGCATGCGCGGATCGACCGAGGCGTACGGGTCCTGGAACACGATCTGCATCTCACGACGCAGCCGCTGCAGGTCCTTGCGGTTCAGCGTGTTCAGATCGGTGCCCTCGAAGCGCACCTCACCGTCGGTGGCGGGCTGCAGGTTCAGCACCACCCGCGCGGTGGTGGACTTCCCGCAGCCGGACTCACCGACCAGCGCCAGCGTCTCCCGCTCGTAGATGTCGAACGACACCCCGGACACGGCCTGCACCTCGCCGATCTGGCGCCGGATCAGGCCGCCGCTGCGCACCGGGAAGTGCTTGACGACGTTGCGGGCCGACAACACCGGCGTCCGCTCGTTCTGCTCGGGCAGCACCTCTGCCGCGCTGTGACTCATTCGTTCTTCTCCCCGGCGGCCACGGCTTCGGCGTCGTCCACCGAAGTCGGGTTGAACAGATCGGTGGGTTCGCGGCCGGCCAGATCGTCGCGGAAGTGGCAGGCGGAGACGTGGCGCCCGTCCGTCGTCGGTTCGAGCGTCGGCTCCTCGCGGTCGCAGATGTCGGCCGCCATCGGGCAGCGCGGGCTGAACGGGCACCCCGGCGGCATGTTCACCACGGACGGCGGGGCCCCGGCGATCGGGGTGAGCCGCTCGGACTTGATGTCCAGCCGCGGCAGGCTGCCCAGCAGGCCCAGCGTGTAGGGCATGCGCGGGGTGTAGAAGATGTCGTCGACCGTGCCCGCCTCGACCACCTTGCCCGCGTACATCACCTGCACCCGGTCGGCCTGCCCCGCGATGACCCCGAGGTCGTGGGTGATCAGCACCATCGCGGCGCCGGTCTCCTCCTTGGCCGCCTGCAACGCGTCCAGCACCTGCGCCTGCACGGTGACGTCCAGCGCGGTGGTCGGCTCGTCGGCGATGATCACCTCGGGCCGGTTGGCGATCGCGATCGCGATGACCACGCGTTGCCGCATACCGCCGGACAGCTGGTGCGGGTACTCCGTGGCCCGCTGCTGGGGGTTCGGGATCCGGACCAGGTCGAGCAGCTCCACGGCCTGCTTGCGCGCCACCTCCTTGCGCACGTCGTGGTGCGCGGTGATCGCCTCGGCGATCTGGTCACCCACCGGGTACACGGGGTTCAGCGACGTCATCGGGTCCTGGAAGACCATCGCGACACCGCTGCCGCGCACCCGGGTCATCTCCTTCTCGGAGAGCTCGAGCAGGTTGCGACCCTTGAAGTCGATCCGGCCGGACACGCGGGCCGTGCGGGGCAGCAGGCCCATGATGGCCATCGAGGTCACCGACTTGCCGGAACCCGACTCACCGACCACCCCCAGCACCTCGCCGCGGTCGAGCTGGTAGCTCACGCCGCGCACGGCCTGCACGAGGCCGTCGTCGCTGGGGAACTGGACGGTCAGGTCCTCCACCGAGAGGACGGGGTCGGCCGTCGTCTGGGAGTCGAACGAGGTCATGCGCGCACCTTCGTCTGCTGGGGGTCGAACGCGTCGCGGAGCCCGTCCCCGATGAAGTTGATCGTCAGCGCGATCAGGATGATGAACAGGCCCGGGAAGTAGAACAGCCACGGACGGGTGTCGACCGCCGTCTGCGCACTGCTCACGAGCAGGCCGAGGGAGGTGTCCGGAGCCCGCACGCCGAAACCGAGGAACGACAGCGCGGTCTCGAGCAGGATGCCGATGGACACCAGGATCGTGGCGTTCACGATCACCGAGCCGAGCGCGTTGGGCACCAGGTGCCGGAAGATGATCCGGCCGTCGCCCGCGCCGAGCGCCCGCGCGGCTTCGATGAACTCCTTCTCCCGCAACGACAGCACGACACCGCGCGCCACGCGGGACACGTAGGCCCAGTACAGACCGGCGATGACGACCGCGATCAACCACCAGCTGCCGCCCACGTTGTGCGCGAGCACGGCGGCGACGGCGAGCAGCGGCAGCGTGAGCACCAGGTCGGAGATACGCATCAGGACCGTGTCGACCCAGCCGCGGTAGTAACCGGCCACCGCGCCCCAGATCGTGCCGACGACGGTGGAGAAGATCGCGACCAGCACCGAGATCTGCAGCGAGATCTGCGTGCCGCGCAGCACATTGGCGAGCATGTCCTTGCCGACCGCGTCGGTGCCGAACGGGTGCTCCAGCGACGGCGCCTCGGAGTTGTCCGGGGTGATGTCCTCGGGGCCGTACTTCCAGAGCCAGCCGCCGATGTAGGCCAGCAGCACGATCACGACCAGGAGGACCAGGCTGATCACGGCGAGGCGGTGCTGGAAGAACCGGCGCACCACCAGCTGGAACTGGCCGCGCTCCTGGACGGTGAACTCCCGCTCGACCGCGCCGCTCTTGCTGTCCTGCCGCTTGGCTGCGGTGGTTTCGGTGGTCGAAGGCTCAGGCATGGCGGATCCTCGGGTCGAGCACGCCGTACAGCAGGTCGGCGACAAGGTTGAACAGGATGACGAACGTCGCCGAGATCAGCAGCCACGCCTCGACGACGTACACGTCGCTCTGGGCGATGGCGTCGAGCAGGAACGTTCCGGCGCCTTGCCACTGGAACACCTTCTCGGTGACGACCGCGCCGGAGATGATCGAGGCGAGGTCGAGCGCGGTGACGGTGGTGAGCGGGATGAGGGCGTTGCGCAGTGCGTGGCGGCGCATCACGACGCCACGGGACAGGCCCTTGGCGCGGGCCAGCCGCACGTAGTCGCTGTTGAGGACTTCCAGCATCGCGCCGCGCTGGAACCGGCTCCAGGACGCGTAGGAGATCAGCGCGAGCGAAATCGTCGGCAGGATCATGTGCCCGAGCACGTCCGTGAAGTGCGCCCAGGCGCCGCCCTGCACGTAAATCGATTCCGCGCCGATCGTGTAGAAGACTTGATCGCCGACCGCCGTGTTGATGCTGATGCCCGCCTGCTTGAGCAGAACCGCGAGCCAGAACGACGGCATCGACAGGAACAGGAAACCGAAGAAGGTGGCCGTGTAGTCGAGCTTCGAATACTGCTTCACGGCGCTGACGGCGCCCACCACGATCGCCAGGATCAGCGCGATGATCATCGCGAGGAAGATCAGGCGGAAGGTGACACCGAAGCGGGTGATGACCTCGGACCCGATGTCGGTGGTCGAGTTGACCGAAGGGCCGAAATCGCCGCGGAAGATCCCGGTGATCCAGTTCCAGTACCGCTCGAGCAGTGGCTGGTCCAGGTGCAGGCGGTGCCGTTCGGCGTCGATGGTCTGCTGCGGCGGTGGCGGATTGCGGGTGATGAGGGTGCTGAGCGGATTTGCCGACAGCGACACCATCACGAAGACGACGAACGTCGACACGATGAGGATCGGCACCGACACGAGCAGCCGGCGCAATGCGAAGGCGAGCATGGAGGTCTTCCTGCTGAGTTCGACCAGCACGCCGCTCGTGACGGCGGACCGGGCGGCGCGAGAAGTCTTTTGTGGTGTTTTGTGGTGGTCAGTGGTGGGGGAGACCGGCAACGCCGGCCTCCCCCACCGAATTACTTCTCAGTAATGTACTCCGGCCCGAAGGGTCAGCCCTGCCGGATGCCCCATTGCTGCATGTTGTAGACCGGCCCGTCGAGGGTCGAGTTGTTGCGGATGTTGGCGATGTTGTCGTAGGCCGCGATGAAGGTCGGCTTCTGGTAGATCGGAAGCACGTACGCGTCCTCGGACATGATCTGGTCGGCCTGGTTGAGCAGGTCCGCGGCCTTGGCCTGGTCGGTCTCGGCGTTGGCCTGCTTGATCAGGTCGTCGACCTGGGTGTTGCTGTACTCGCCGTAGTTGCTCTCGGAACCGGTGGTCCAGTTCTGCTCGGCACCGGAGTACGGGAACGGCGAGGCGACCCACGCGAACACGATGATGTCGTAGTCGCCGTTGCTGGTGGTGTCACCGAGGTCGTCGGTCGGCTCGATGTTCACCGTGACGCCCAGCTGCTTGGCGGCCTGCTGGAACAGCTCGCACTCGTTCTGGCGGATCTGGTTGCCCACCGTGTAGCGCATGCGCAGCGGCGGAACCGGCGCGCCGTTCGGGTCGATCAGGCGGTCACCCTCGACCTTGTAGCCTGCGTCGGTCAGGATCTGCTTCGCCTTGTTGATGTCACCCGTGCCCTGGCCGGTGGCCGACAGGGTGTCCTTGTAACCCTCCTGGCCGGGCATGAAGTTGTGGTTCAGCAGCGGCTTGACCTTGTCGGTGAACTGGCCGACGGTCTTGTCGATGACGCCCTGGACGTCAACCGCGGTGTAGAGCGCCTGGCGCAGCGCCTTGTCGGTCAGCGCCGGGTTCTTCAGGTTGAAGTCGTAGTGCTCCCAGGTCAGGCCGAGACCGATGTAGGAGGACACGCCCGGGATGTTGCGTACCTGGTTGACCAGGTCGACCTGTGGCTGCGGGTAGATGACCTGGACCTCGTTGTTCTGCAGGGCCGTGGGCTCCTGCGAGGCCTCGGTGATGACCCGGAAGATCACGCGCGACAGCTTCGGCTTGGCGCCCCACCACGCGGGGTTCGGCACCATCGTGATCGAGACGTTGTTCTGGAAGTTGTCGATCTTCCACGGGCCACCGGACCAGGTCGGCACAGTCTCGGCGAACCACTTGTAGGACTCGGCCAGGCCGGCGGGGGTGTTGGTGTCACCGTGCTGGGCGGCCAGGTGCGCGGGGTACATCGCACCGGTCGAGCTCCACAGCACCTTCCAGTCGGTGTACGGCGCGTCGAAGGTGACCGTGACGGTCTTGCCATTGTCCGAGCCGACGACCGAGCTGATCTGGTTGTAGCCGGAGCTGCTGGCCGGGGCGCAGTCGGGGCAGTCCTTGCCGTTCTGGACCTTCCAGTTGTAGATGAAGTCGTCGGCGGTGATCGGCGTGCCGTCGGACCACACGGCCTGCGGGTTGATCTTGTAGACCACCGTCTGCGGGTCCTCGCTGGTGATCTCGGCCGAGGTCACGAAGTCGGTCGCCAGCGTCGGCTTGAGGTCCGGCGTCGTGTAGAAGGTGTAGGGGAGCAGGCCCTTGGTGACCATGCCCGTCTCGAAGACGTTGCCCTCACCGGACGTGACGTTCCAGTTGGGGATGTTCTTCTCGATCGCGAAGGTGACTTCGCCGCCGTCCTGCAGGTCGGCGTCCGCGGCGGAGTTGCACTCGTTGATGTTCGCGTCGCACTCGGCGAACGCCTGGCCCGTCTGGACGCCACTGTTGTCACCACCGCCTCCACATGCGGCGAGAACCAGCGCGGCGGCAGCTGCGAGCGCGCCCAGTCTGGCGGCACGCAACTTGGTCTTCCCTGACATTCATTCTCCTTGCTCGACGCCGTCCTGGGTTACGAGGCGTCCTCGTACTTGGCGGCGAACTGCCGAGGTGATCGAGTTAGCTCACCGTAGTCGTGCAACTTAGGAGGAGGTACAGGTCGGGCGGCCACTCAGCGTGAGATTGTGATGCAACGGTGACGAGGGCCGTCTAGCTCGAACGGGTGACCCTTGTCGCTGCTCGTGGCCGATCGATCTCACCACCTGCCCTCGGAGCACGGGCGCCCCTTCTCGGATATCCCCTGCTACGGCGCGGTGCGTAGCTCGGGGGAGAATAACCGACGCGTCCCACTTTGTGGACCCCACGAAAGGACTAGTCATACGCCTGTGACAGGAACGCCACACAAACTTCTAATTAACCTGAACTCGTGACCGCTACCTCCGCACGCAGGCTCCTGCTCGTCCACGCCCACCCCGACGACGAGAGCATCACCACCGGCGGGACCATCGCCCGCTACGTCGCCGAAGGAGTCGAGACGACCCTCGTGACCTGCACTCTTGGCGAAGAGGGTGAGATCATCCCGAAGGGTCTGGACCAACTTGGCGCGTGGGCCGGGGACCAGCTCGGCGGGTACCGCGTCGGCGAGCTGACCGCCGCGGGAAGGGCGCTGGGCTTGACCCGCCAGTGTTACCTGGGTGGTATCGGCCGGTGGCGCGATTCGGGCATGGCCGGGACCCCGTCGGCCGAGCACCCGAGAGCGTTTTCCGGAGGTGATCTCGACGAGCAGGCCGCCCAGTTGCGCGCCGTTCTCGACGAGGTGCGGCCCCACGTCGTCGTGACCTACGACGACGTCGGCGGCTACGGCCATCCGGACCACATCCGGGCACACAGGGTGACCATGCGGGCCGTCCAGGGCGCGAGCCACGTCGCGCGCGTCTTCCACATCGCGGCCTCCCGGAAGGCCCTCGCGCGCGGCGTCGAGCGGTTGCGCGCCGAGCCGGGGCTGCCGTGGCGGCTGCCCGAGGACGGGGAGCTGCCCACCACGCCGGACGAGGAGATCACCACCGCGATCGACGTGCGCGACCACCTGGACGCCAAGATCGCGGCCCTGACCGCCCACGAGACCCAGATCAGCGTCGCGCCGCCCGCGTTCGCGTTGTCCAACGGCATCGCGCAGCCCATCGGCGACGTCGAGCACTATGTACTCGTGCGCGGACCGGTGCGGGGTGCCGAGCGCGATCTGTTCGGAGGGCTGTAGATGAGATGGCTGGTGCTGGTGCTGCTGGTCGTCGACGCGGTGCTGCTGGCCCTGCTCGAGCTGTTCTTCCTGCCGCTCTACGTCGGCGGCACGGTGCCCTTCCCGGTCACCGTGCTGATCGCGGCCGTCACCACGCCGCTGCTGGTCCGGCTCGCCGGCAGGCTCGTCACGCCGCGCGCGGCGTTTGCCCCGCTGGTGACGTGGGTACTGGTCGTCGTGGTCGTCGGGCTGTTCGGCCCGGGCGGCGATCTCGTACTGCTGCTGGACTGGCGGGCGCTGCTGCTTATCGCGGGCGGTGCGCTGCCCGCCGCGATGAGCCTCGGTGGGGTGTTGGCCGTTCCGCCGAAGGAGGGTGCTGCCCGCCGTGGGTGAAGCGATTTCCGATCGCCAGGTGGTCGCCGTGCTGCGCCCCGTCGTGCGGGCGGCCGGACCGGTGCTGCACGCGCTGCGCACGCCGGGCAGACCCGAGGGACTGGCGTCGGTGCGCGTGCCGGGCACCGCGGCGTGGTCGGAGATGGACCACGACGCGCACATCGACTGGTGGGTCAACCGGCTCGGCAGGCTGACCTCGGTCGTGACCTCGATCCCCGGGCTGGGCGGCGCGCTGGCCGACCGGCTGCCGGTGCAGGACGCGCTCGGCACGGCGACGCAGGCGCTGCTGCTCACCGCCATCGCCGAGGAACGCGGCGTCACCGACACCGCCGAAAAGGTCCGGCTCGCCGCCTGGGTGCTCTTCGACCGCGACATCGACCCCGCGATCGCCGCGGGCAAGCGCGAGGAGGGGAGCGTGGCCGACGAGGACGCGGAGACCGCGAAGCTGGCGGGCGAGTTCTCCGAGGTGGAGCGCCGACCGCGACGGATCACCCTCCGGTCGGCGGGCAAGACGCTGTGGCGGATGGGCCGGTCCCTGCTCGCCATCAGCGACGAACTGGACAAGCGCCCGCACGGGCGCTTCTACCACCGCGCCGTCGGGAAGCTGCCGGTGGTCGGCGTCGTCGGCGGCTACCTCGGCGAGCGCAGCGGGCTGCGGCGGGTCGTGCGCCGCGCGGACGGGTGGTTCGCCCGCGCGGCGTGACCGCTCCTCCCCGCTGTCCAGCGCTGTCGGCTGCTCAGTGGCGCCAGAACAGGAACGCGTACTGGCCCACCGCCGCGGCGAGGTCGTCGCCACCGGCCAGGCCGTAGAGGAACTGCACGAGGTCCCAGAACGCGCTGCCGACGGCGGGCACCGCGAACAGCAGGGCGAACAGGATCAGCGGCGCCCACGGCCGGGCCTTCGCGCCGAACTCGCGCGCCTCCGGCGACAGGTACGGCTCGATCGCGCCGTACCCGTCCAGGCCGGGCACCGGCAGGATGTTCAGCACGAACGTCGCGATCTGCAGCAGCGCGAGGAACGACAGCCCGGCGAGGAGCCCGACCGGCATCGGCACCACGATCGCGGCCACCGTCAGCACGACCCCGATCAGCAGGTTGGTCAGCGGGCCGGCGAGCGACACCCAGGACGCGACGGTGCGGTTGCGCAGGGCCCACCGGTTGATCCACACCGCGCCGCCGGGCAGCGGGATGCCGCCGATGAGGAGGAAGACCAACGGCAACACGATCGAGAGCACCGGATCGGTGTAGTGCCGGACGTCCATGGACAGGTAGCCCTTCGAGGCGACCTCGTAGTCGCCGCCCTTGAAGGCCACGAAGGCGTGCCCGAACTCGTGCAGCGTGAGTGACAGCACCCACCCGGCAACCACCAGGATGAAGATGCCCGCTACCACCATCGGGTCTTGGTCGGTGGTCAGCAGCGTCCTCGCGTCACCGAACGCGGCCAGTAGGCCACCCACTACGGTGAGTGCGAGAATGCCGAAGAAGACAGGACTTGGTCGGACAGCGGATCGTTGCACGGGGTCCAGTCTGTCGCATCCCGTCGAGTTGATGTTCGGCGTGTCCGCTTGCGCGTCCGGGGAGAATCATCCCCCAACCTCGCTACTCCGCTTGACCTAGTCTCCTTACACGGGTGTAATCACAGTGCTGTTATTCGTTGCTGCAAGGGGGTGACGAGTACGGCATGCAAGACCGCCAGCCTGGGGAGTGCGTGGAAGCAGAGGAGGCGGACATGCGGTTGGAATCCGACGGAAGGGATTGGGGGAGCGTCGTGGAGTGGCGAGAGGGCCCGGAGGTGGAGCTGGGCGAGCTCGTCGACCTCTTCGACAACGACGAGCCCCCCGAGTGGCAGGACCGCGCTCTGTGCGCGCAGACCGATCCCGAGGCGTTCTTCCCGGAGAAGGGCGGCTCGACCCGTGAGGCCAAGCGGATCTGTCAGGGTTGCGAAGTGAAGGGCGAATGCCTGGAGTACGCGCTGGCCCACGACGAGCGCTTCGGTATCTGGGGTGGTCTGTCCGAACGGGAGCGTCGCAAGCTCAAAAAGCGCGCTGTGTAAGGGAATTTCACGCTCGCTTCACATTGAGGCTCGCACCTGGGCATCGGGATACGGCGCGTTCGTGCGGTGCGCGGATGTCCGGGGCGCTCGGCTAGGCTGCGCTCCAGTGATCGACGCCGGATGTCGCCGCCGAGTGGAGAAGCCTTGCCCGACAACGTGAACGTCCCGGACAAGACCTCGCCGCCGGCCCGGATCGCCCCGGTGGCCGGTGTTCTCGTGGTGCTGGCCGTGCTGGGGCTGTCGATCAACGCGGGACGGCTGGGGTTCGACCTCGCGGGCGGGCGGTTGCTGGAAGCCGGTTCGCTGAGCGAAGTCTGGTCCGCCTACCTCGCCGGCTGGCACCCGGTGGGTGGTGGTACCGCGAGTGCCGCGCCCGCGGCACTGGCCGTGCTGGGCGTCTTCGGGGCTGTGTTCACACCGCACGGTTTCGTGTCGTTGCTGTTGATCGCCGACGCTCCGCTGGCGGGGGTGTCGGCGTACTTCGCCACCCGGCGGCTGCCGGTGCGGCCGTGGGTGCGCGCGGTGGTCGCCGCCGCGTACGGCCTGCTGCCCGCCGCCACCGCGGGGGTGGCGCAGGGCAGGCTCGACGTCGTCGCGGCCCACATCCTGCTGCCGCCCGTGATCGCGGGCATCGCGGGCGTGCTCACCGATCCGGGGCAGCGGTGGTTGCACTCGTCCGCGCTGTGCGCGCTCGGGCTGGCGTTGCTGGGCGCGTTCTCGCCGCTGGCGCACCTGCTCGCGCTCGCCGGACTGGTGATCGGGTTCGTTGTCCTGCCCTCGCCCGCGCCGCTGCTCAAACGCTCGGCGGCGGTCGTCATCGTCGTACTCGTCCCGCTGGCGCTGCTGATGCCGTGGCCGACCGTGCTGGTCAACAACCCGGCGCTGGTGCTGCACGGGCTGAGCGGTCCTGGTGAACGGGTCACCGCGGTCGACCTGGCCGGCCTCGACCCGGGCGGCGCCGGCGCGCTGCCGGTCGGCCTCGCGGTGCTGCTCGCGGCGGTGGTGGCCGTCGCGTTGCGCCCGTCGCGGGCGGCGGCCGCCGGGCTCGCGGTCACCGCGCTCGGCGTGGCGGCCCTGCTGGTCGTGCGGCTGGTGAGCGTGCAACCGCTGCAGGGCGGTGCGGCCGCGCCGGGCTTCGCCGGTGTCCCGTTGCTCGTCGTCGGCGCCGGGCTGCTGTGGATCGTGCTCTCCGCGTGCGGCGGTGATCTCGGAAAGCCCTTTCTCGCCGGTGCCGCCGTGTTGCTGGTGGCGCTCGCGGTAGGGGTGGTCGTCGCGGGCAGCGGCGGGCCGCTGCACTCCGGTGGCGGTCCCGCGCTCGCCGACGACCAAGCGGCCGAACTGGATCGCACCGGGCGGTCGGTGCTGGTGCTCGACGCGGGTGACGGCACGGCGCTGCAGACCGGCGGTCGGATGCCCCGCTTCGGCGACGACCAGCTCGCGGTCAGCGACGCGACGCCCGGCAGGCTGGCGGCGTGGCAGGCCGCGCTCACCGCACCGGACCGGGACCGCACCCGGACCGCGCTGTCGGGTGCGGCGGCTTCCGGGGTGCTCTACGTCGTGCTCCCGGCCGGGGTGGACGCCGATCCGATCACCGCGGTGGCCGGTGACCTGGCCTCGGCGGTGCCGCCGACCGGTGACGGCCGGGCCGTGCTGCGCCTGCGCGAACCCAGCGGGCAGGTCGTGCTGATCCCGCCCGGTGTGGTCCGCCAGGCGGTGAGCGGCGAGGCGCCCACCAGCACGCTCGGGGTGACACCGGTCGATGCGCAGTTGCCCGACGTGCGGGTGCGGGTGTCCGAGGGCGTGCCGGGGCGACTGCTGGTGCTCGCGGCCGAGCAGGAAGACGGCTGGCAGGCGACCGTGGACGGCCGCGCGGTGCCGATCGTGCCCGCGTGGGGCCACCAGGTCGCGGTCGCGGTGCCGACCACCCAGGCGGAGGTGACCCTGCAGCACCCGTCGACGCTGCGCGACGTGCTGCTGCTGGTGCAGATCGCGGCCGTGCTGTTCACGCTGCTCACCGCGGTGCCCACCGGCCTGCGTGAGCGCGCGGCTACTCGCCGCCCTCGATGATGTCCGGCTCGACGCCCAGGTAACCCGCCACCTGCTCGACGAGCACATCGTGGACGAGGTCGGCCAGCTCGCCGGGGTCCTTCGCGCGGGCCTCCAGCGGACGCCGGTAGAGCACGATGCGCGCCCGCGTCGGCAGCCCGACGCGGTCCACCCCCGCGGGCACCAGGCGGGACAGCGGCACCTGCCCGTCGTGCAGCACACCGTCGTCGACGGGGCCGCCACCGGGGCGGATCTCCGGAACGTCGTCGACCGCCACGTCCAGCTTGGTCAGCTGGTCGCGCCACCTGGCCTCGATCGGCTCCAGCGCGTCGAGCACGAGCTGGTCGAACTTCTCCGCCCGGCTGGCCGCGGCGGGCAGGCTCGCCGGGTACAGCGGCCCGCGCAGCCCGCGGCCGTGCCGGTCCCGGCGGACACGCCGCCGATGCCGGGAACTTCGAGCCATAGACACATCCGGAAGGTTACGCGTTGGCGTCGGTCGGTGGCCTCCACCGGTGCGCCTGCGCGCACTTGTCGGGGGGAAGCGCTATCGTCTGCGATCGTGTCGAGCGTACGAAAGTGTTCGCGAACGGGGTGTCCCAACCCGGCCGTCGCCACGCTGACCTACGCCTACAGCGATTCGACCGCGGTGGTCGGTCCCCTCGCGACGGCGTCGGAGCCGCACTCCTACGACCTGTGCGAGGCGCACGCGCTCCGGCTCACGGCGCCACGCGGGTGGGAGGTCGTCCGGCACGAGGGCGAGTTCGCCGCCCCGGACCGGTCCGACGACGAGCTGACCGCACTGGCCGAGGCCGTCCGCGAGGCCGGCAGGTCCGACAAGCAAGCCCCGCCGCCGGAACCGGAGGGTCCCTCCGGGCGCCGCGGTCACCTGCGCGTGCTGCCCGACCCGATCTCGTAGGTCACGCCACCTCCGACGTGCGTTCCCCCGGTAGGCTCTGGGGTATCCGCAGCCATGGACAACTCTCGGGGAGAGCGCGTGTCAGACCTGTCGGCCATCGTCAAGGCCTACGACATCCGGGGTGTCGTGGGCGAGCAGTTGGACGCCGGCCTCGTCCGGGACTTCGGCGCCGCGTTCGCGCTGCTGATCAAACCTGAGTCGCCGTCGGTGGTCATCGGCCACGACATGCGCGAATCGTCCCCGGGACTGGCCGCCGCCTTCGCCGAGGGCGTCACCTCGCAGGGCCTGGACGTCGTCCAGATCGGCCTCTGCAGCACCGACCAGCTCTACTTCGCGTCCGGGTCGATGAACCTGCCGGGCGCGATGTTCACCGCGAGCCACAACCCGGCCGAGTACAACGGCATCAAGCTCTGCCGCGCGGGCGCCGCCCCGGTGGGGCAGGAGTCCGGGCTGGCCGAGATCCGGGACACCGTCGAGCAGGGTGTACCCGAGTTCGCCGGTCAGCCGGGCAGCGTCACCGAGCGCGACGTGCTCCGGGACTACGCCGCCTACCTGCGTGAACTGGTCGACCTCTCGGGCAGTCGCCCGCTGAAGATCGTCGTGGACGCGGGCAACGGCATGGGCGGCCACACCGTTCCGACCGTGTTCGACGGGTTGCCGATCGAGATCGTGCCGATGTACTTCGAGCTCGACGGGAGCTTCCCCAACCACGAGGCCAACCCGCTGGACCCGAAGAACCTGGTCGACCTGCAGGCCAAGGTCCGCGAGGTCGGTGCCGACGCGGGACTGGCCTTCGACGGCGACGCCGACCGCTGCTTCGTCGTCGACGAGAACGGCGATCCGGTTCCGCCGAGCGCGATCACCGCGCTGGTCGCGGTGCGCGAGCTGGCCAAGGACCCCGGCGGCACGATCATCCACAACCTGATCACGTCGCAGGCGGTGCCGGAGATCGTCGCCGAGAACGGCGGCAAGCCGGTGCGCACCCGCGTCGGGCATTCGTTCATCAAACAGGAGATGGCCGTCACCGGCGCGATCTTCGGCGGCGAGCACTCGGCGCACTACTACTTCCGCGACTTCTGGCGCGCCGACACCGGCATGCTGGCCGCGCTGCACGTGCTGGCCGCGCTCGGCGAGCAGGAGCGGTCGCTGTCCGAGCTCACCGCGCAGTACTCGCGTTACGCCGCGTCCGGTGAGATCAACTCGACGGTCGACGACCAGGTCGCCAAGCAGCAGGCGGTCAAGGAGGCGTTCGAGAGCCGCTCCGGCGCCGAGATCGACGAGCTGGACGGCCTGACCGTGAAGCTGCCCGGCAAGGCGTGGTTCAACCTGCGCCCGTCGAACACCGAGCCGCTGCTGCGGCTCAACGTCGAGGCCGCCGACGCCGACGCGGTCCGCGCGCTGACCGACGAGGTCCTCGCGATCGTGCGCGGCTAGCGCCGCGATCCACAACCAACAGGCGTTAGGGAGGTTCCATGGCCGTCACGCTCGACGCTCAGTTGCTCGAGATCCTCGCGTGCCCGTCCGACGACCACGCGCCGCTGCGGCCGGGCACGGCGAGCGACCCGGAGGCGGACGCGTTGACCTGCACGTCGTGCGGCCGCGAGTTCCCGGTTCGCGACGGCATCCCCGTGCTGCTGCTCGACGAGGCCACGATCCCGGGTGAGTCCCGTGCCGACGGTGCTTGACGACACGCTCCTGGACGACCCCGCACGGCTGGCGGAGGCCGACACGGCAGGGCTGCTGCGGGCTGCGGCGATGGCGGGCGCCCAGGTGCGGTCCACCGGGGAGGTCGCCGCGGACGTCGGACTGGCCGACCGGCTCGACCTGGGCCGTCCGCGTGCCCTGGTGCTCGTCGTCCGGCCGGGGGTGGGGCGCAGTGTGGCGCGACTGCTGCACGCGCTGCTGGCGCCCGCCTGCCCGGTGCCGGTCGTGGTCACCGAGGCGGTGCCGCCGTGGATCGGCGCGCTCGACGTCGTGTTCGTCCACACCGACGACCCGTTCGACCGCGAACTGGCGGCGGGCCTGGAACGGGCCGCCCGGTTCGGCGCGACCATCGTGCTGTCCGCACCCGACGAGGGGCCGGTGGCCGCGTCGGCTGCGGGCAAGGGCGTCCAGCTGGTTCCGCGCATCCCGGTACCGCCGGAGATGACGTTCGCGCGCGGGATGGCCGCGGGACTGCTCACCGCCAACGCGCTCGGCCTGCTGGTGGCCGACGTGCAGGCGCTCGCCGACCAGCTCGATTCCGAGGCCGAGCGCGGGCACCTCAGCCGTGACTCCTTCGCCAACCCGGCCAAGGCGCTCGCGCTGCGGGTCGCCGACCGCATCCCGCTGCTGTGGGGGCTCGACCGGTCGCCGTCGCGGTCGCCGGTCACGCGGGCTTCGCGTTCGGCGCCTTCGCGGGGGTCGTCGCCGACGTCACCGACTACCGTCAGGCGCTGACTCGTCGCGCGCTGCACAGGGCCGCGGTGAGCAGCTCCGGCGAGCGCGACATCTTCGCCGATCCCGACCTGGACGCCGAGCTGCCGAGCTACCGTCCTCTGCTGTTGGCGGTGCACAGCGGTCCGGCGGCCGACGCCGCGCGCCACGAGGCTTCGCATACGCTTCCCGGGGCCGGAGTGGTCGCGCCCGCGGACGAGATCGTCGGGGACGAGCCCGTGCGTGCCGGGGTGCTGGCGCTGCGGTTCGAGCTGGCCGCGGTCTACCTCGGGCTGGCGACCGGCACCATGGGCGGTGCCGGGCACTACGAGCCGGCGTCCGTCTGAGGTCGGCTCGGGTCCGCACCCGCGGGAGCGGGCGCGGGGTTGTCGAAGCCAAGGAGTTGAGAAGACAGTGGAGCTGCTGCGCAACGCGGTGCGGCCCTACGCCTGGGGGTCCCGGACGACGATCCCCGAGCTGTTGGGCCGTGAGGTGCCCGCGCCCCACCCGGAAGCGGAGCTGTGGATGGGCGCCCACCCGGGCGACCCCTCGCGGCTCGTCGGACCGGACGGAGCGGAGCGCAGCCTGCTGGAACTCGTGGAGGCCGACCCGCTGGGGCAGCTCGGCACGGAGTGCGCCGAGCGCTGGGGCAACCGCCTGCCGTTCCTGTTGAAGATCCTCGCCGTCGAGGAGCCGCTGTCGATGCAGGCGCACCCGTCGGCGGAGCAGTCGGCGGAGGGCTACGCGCGCGAGGAGGCCGCGGGCATCCCGCGGGACGCCCCGAACCGGAACTACCCGGACCCCACCGCGAAGCCCGAGCTGGTGTGCGCGCTGACCGAGTTCCACGCGCTGGCCGGGTTCCGCGAACCGGAGCGCACGGTCGAGTTGCTGCGTGCCATCGAAACCCCCGGTCTGGCGAAGTACACCGAGTTGCTTGCCGCGCAGCCGGACTCGGCCGGCCTGCGGGCGCTGTTCACCACGTGGATCACGTTGCCGCAGCCGGTGCTGGACGAGCTGCTGCCCGAGGTGCTCGACGCGTGCGTGCTGCACGTCAAGGACCACGGCCCGTTCGACGTCGAATGCCGGACGATCCTCGAGCTCGGCGAGGCGCACCCGCGTGACGCCGGTGTGCTCGCCGCGTTGCTGCTCAACCGCCTCACGCTGAGCGCGGGCGAGGCGATCTACCTGCCCGCCGGGAACCTGCACCTGTACCTGCACGGCACCGCGGTGGAGATCCTCGCCAACTCGGACAACATCCTGCGCTGCGGCCTCACCCCCAAGCACGTCGACGTGCCCGAGCTGCTCCGGGTCGTGGACTTCACGTGCGCGGACATGCCGGTTCTGCGCGGTGAGCCGTCGGCGTGCGGGGAGGTCTACACCACTGACGCACCGGAGTTCGAGCTGTCCCGCTGCGAGTGGGAGGCGGGGGAGTCCGGGTCGCTGCGGGTGGACAACGGCAAGCCGCAGATACTGCTGTGCACCCAGGGTTCGCTGCGGCTCACGGCGGAGAGCGGGCAGGAGATCGAGCTGCGCCGCGGCCAGTCGGTGTGGGTCCCCGCATCCGACCCCGCGGTCGCCCTGCACCCGGCGGACAGCGGGCGGACACAACTGTTCCGCGCCACGTCCGGCTGCCTTCAGGCGCCCGCCGCGCTGGTGTGAGCCGCTACGCGGGCTCGATCACGGGGCTGCGGATGTGCTCGTAGATCACGTTCGTGCGGACGTCGGCCACCTCCTGGCGCTGGGTGAGCCGGTCGATGACGAACGCGTAGAGGCTGTCGTTGTCCGGCACGGCAACGTGCACCAGGAAGTCCTCGCCGCCGGTCACCACGAACACACCGACCGTCTCCGGCAGCTGGGCCACCCACTCCCGGAACGCCTCGATCACCCGCCGCGACGGCGGGCGGATGCGGACCGCGATCAGCGCCTGCACCGGCCGCCCGAGGGCACCGAGGTCCAGGTCGACGTTGTAGCCGCGGATGACCCCGCGCTCGCGCAGCGACCGCACCCGCTCCAGTGACGTGGAGGGCGAGACGCCCGTCGCGGCGGCCAGCTCGCGGTTGGTCCGCCGTGCATCGCGCTGCAGTTCGCGCAGGAGTGCCTGATCTAGTTCGTCCAACCCGGCCAAAACGGGCCTCCCGTCGAATGAAGTTCGGATCTGCTCGTCAACTCGCGCATCTTTGCCTAGCTTAGGCGCTTGTGAGCACAGAACATCAGGTCGAAGTCCAGCTCGACGCCACCACTCGGACCGCGAAGGTCAAGTGGGTCATCGTCGCCGACCCCTCCCTCGGGCCCGGGCTGGTCGCCAACGCCACCGCGTGCCTCGGCGCCGCCGTCGGCAAGGTGCTGCCCGCGCTCGTCGGCCCGGAGACCGCCGATGCTTCGGGGCAGCCGCACCCCGGCCTGCCGTGGACGGGGTGCCCGATCCTGGCCGCCGACGCCGCGACGCTGTCCCGGATCCGCGCGAAGGCCGCCGGCCGGGAGGGGGTTTTCGTCGCCGACATGTCCAAACACGCGCAGGCCAGCCGCTCCTACACCGAGTACACCGACGCGATGGCGGCCACCGGGGCCGACGACTTCGAGTACTACGCGGTGGCGCTGGTCGGCCCGCGGAACAAGGTCGACAAACTGGTGGGTGGGCTGCCGCTGCTGCGCTGAACCGGTGGCCTCTAGGCTCATCCCGACAAAACGGGAAGGCTCAGCAGGGGGTCAGTGTGTCGGCAAGTGGCGGAACCAAGGCGATCCTCGCCGCACTCGGCGCCAACGCCGGGATCGCGGTCGCGAAGTTCGTCGGGTTCCTGATCACCGGATCGTCGTCGATGCTTGCCGAGTCGGTGCACTCGCTCGCCGACACCTCCAACCAGGGCCTGCTGCTGCTCGGGCAGAAACAGGCCCGGCGCAGGGCCACCAGGGAACACCCGTTCGGCTTCGGCCGGGAGCGGTACTTCTGGTCGTTCGTCGTCGCGCTGATGCTGTTCACGCTGGGCTCGGTCTTCGCGCTCTACGAGGGCATCCACAAGATCGAGCACCCCGAGCCGCTCACCAGCCCGCTCGTCGCCGTCGGCATCCTCGTGGTCGCGATCGGGCTGGAGGGCTTCTCCTTCGTCACTGCGATGAAGGAGTCGCGCGCGCTCAAGGGCGACGCGTCGTGGTGGCGGTTCATCCGCCAGTCGCGCACCCCGGAACTGCCGGTCGTGCTGCTGGAGGACACCGGCGCGCTGATCGGCCTGGTCTTCGCGCTGGCCGGCGTCGGGTTGTCCGTACTGACCGGCGACCCGGTGTGGGACGGCGTCGGCACCGTGATGATCGGTGTGCTGCTCGGCATCATCGCCGTCATCCTGATCGTCGAGATGAAGAGCCTGCTCATCGGCGAAGGTGCCACCGACCGAGAGCTCGACAGCATCGTCGCGGCGCTCGGCGGCGGCCGGGTCGAGCGGGTGATCCACATCCGCACCCAGTACCTCGGTCCGGACGAGCTCCTCGTCGCCGCGAAACTCGCGCTCGCGCCCAAACTGGAGCTGGCCGAGGTGGCCCGCGAGATCGACGCAGCGGAGGCCAGGGTGCGCGAGCGGGTGCCCGCCGCCCGGCTCATCTACTTGGAGCCTGACCTGGACCGACAACCGGTGTGACCGCCAATTCGCCCACGTCACCCGTTGGCGTTAAGGTGACCCGGACCTGAGACCCAGGACACCGGGAGGAGACACTCGTGCCAGGCAACGGGCTGTGGCGCACCAAGTCGATCGAGCAGTCCATTGCGGACACCGACGAGCCCGATACCAGGTTGCGGCGCAACCTGTCCGCGTGGGATCTGACGGTGTTCGGTGTGGCCGTCGTGATCGGCGCCGGAATCTTCACGCTGACCGCGCGCACCGCGGGCGACTACGCCGGACCGTCGGTGTCGCTGGCGTTCGTGTTCGCCGCGATCGCGTGCGGCCTCGCGGCGCTGTGCTACGCCGAGTTCGCCTCGACGGTGCCGGTCGCGGGCAGCGCGTACACGTTCTCGTACGCCACGTTCGGCGAGTTCATGGCGTGGATCATCGGCTGGGACCTGGTGCTGGAACTGGCGGTCGGTGCGGCCGCGGTGGCCAAGGGCTGGTCGGTGTACCTGGAGACGGTGCTCGGTTACCTGTTCGGTGACGGCGCGACGACGACGTTCGACCTCGGCGGCTTCACTGTCGACTGGGGCGCGCTGGTCCTGGTGGTCGTGCTGGCCACAGTGCTGGCCCTGGGTACGAAACTGTCCTCGCGCGTGTCGATGGTGATCACCGCGATCAAGGTCGGCATCGTCCTGTTCGTCATCATCCTCGGCCTCTTCTACATCAAGGGCGCCAACTACACCCCCTACATCCCGCCGGGCGCGGAGGCCTCCTCCGGCGAGAGTGGTGTGGACCAGTCGCTGTTCTCCGTGATCGCGGGCGGGGCGAGCAGCTCGTTCGGGATGTTCGGCCTGCTGGCGGGCGCGTCGCTGGTGTTCTTCGCGTTCATCGGCTTCGACATCGTCGCCACCACCGCGGAGGAGACGAAGAACCCGCAGCGCTCGGTGCCGCGGGGCATCTTCGGCTCGCTCGCGATCGTCACGGTGCTCTACGTCGCGGTCTCGCTGGTGGTCGTCGGCATGGTGCCCTACACCGAACTCGCCACCGACGCGGGCGACGGCAGCCACAAGACGCTGGCGACGGCGTTCGCCGCCAACGGCGTCAACTGGGCCGCCAACATCATCTCGATCGGCGCGCTGGCCGGCCTGACCACCGTGGTGATGGTGCTGATGCTCGGCCAGGTTCGGGTGCTCTTCGCGATGTCGCGTGACGGTCTGCTGCCCCGCGGACTGGCCAAGACCGGCGAACGCGGCACCCCGTCCCGTGCGACGGTGCTCGTCGGCGCGCTGGTCGCCGTCGCGGCCACCTTCTTCCCGGCGGACAAGCTGGAGGAGATGGTCAACGTCGGCACCCTGTTCGCGTTCGTGCTGGTGTCGGCCGGTGTGCTGGTGCTGCGCCGGACCCGTCCGGACCTGCCGCGCGCGTTCCGCGTGCCGTGGGTGCCGGTGGTGCCCATCATTGCGATCCTGGCCTGCCTGTGGCTGATGCTGAACCTGACGGTGCTGACCTGGCTGCGGTTCCTGGCCTGGATGGTGCTCGGTGTGGTGATCTACTTCGCCTACAGCCGCCGCCACTCGCTGCTCGGCAGGCGGGCCACCGAGACGCCGATGCCGGTGGACGGCGCCGATCCGAAGCAGCCCTGACACCGGACGATCGACGACAGGGCCCCCTCGCCGCGGCGAGGGGGCCCTGTCGTCAGCGGGCCAGGTTCAGGTGGAAGCGGGGCAGATCGGGGAACAGCGGGACCTGCTCGGCCTCCCCGCGCGCCGGTTTGGCGGGGAACTCCAACCCGGCGGCGATCGCGACCGCCTGGTCCCACTCGGCGTCGACGAGGTAGTCGGAGTGGCCGAGCACCCCGGCCCGCCACCGCCGTGCCCCGGACGGCGGGTGCACCGGGTCCGGCAGCCAGTGGTCCCCGCCCAGCACGAGCGCTCCCGTCGTGCTCGTCCCGGCGGGGGGCAGCGCGCCCCAGCTGCCGTCGGGCAGGTAGCCCTCGCCGGTCAGCTTGTCACCGTCCACCCGGTGGCGCCATGTCGTCACGCCACCGCCGAAGATGTCCGTGCCGCGCGCCAGCCCGCGCCAGCGCCCGTCCAGCGAGCCGTGCAGCGCGGCGAGCGCGGAGTGCGGCAGCACCGCCGGGAACGCCCGCTGGTAGCCCCACTGCAGGGGCGAGCCCGCGCTGAGCAGGCCGATCCGTTCCCGCTCGCCGGGGGGCAGGGTGTGCACGAGCCGCGCGGCCGCGATCAGCGCCAGCAGGCTGCCCAGTTTCTCGCCGCTGAGCACCACGCGGGTGTTCGGCTCGGCGAGGTGCTCCTTCGCGCGCGCCGCGAGGTCCGGTATCACCTTCAGGGCGTAGCACGGCGGGATCGCCGGGTGCGCCGCGCGCGGCCAGAAGCACACGAGGTCGGTGAGCGCGCCGAGGTGCCGGTTGCGGCCCGGCCGCGTCGCGGCGGTGTAGACGACGCGCAGCAGACCGACGGCCAGTGCGCCGAGCCCGACGACGCCGACCGCGGACAGCGGGTCGAGCCACGTGGGCAGCGTGCCGAACCCGTACCAGGACACCAGCAGCGCCGCCGCGCCCGCCGACAGGCCCGCGATCACGCCGAGGGCGAGGTGGTGCAGGTGGCGGCGCTCCCACGCTGAGCGGGCCCACGCCGCGGCCGCCGCCTGCCGGTCCTGGGGGGCCTGCAGCATCCGCACCACGGCCGGGACGCCTCGGGAGCGCTTGCGCAGCGGAACGGCCACCGTGAACCCGAACAGGCCCAGCACGACCGCGAGCAGCAGTCCGCCGCCCCACAGCGCGGTCACCACCCGGTAGCTGTCCGGCAGCGCCAGGTCGTCCGAGCCCGCGATCCGCCGCAGCCCGGTGGCCAGTCCGGAGCCGAACCCGGCGCCGATCAGCGCGGCCAGCGCGAGGGCGGGCGCCGCGGCCCACCCGCCGGCCCACGGGCGCAACCGCTTCGGCAACTCCCGCCAGGTGCGCCTGGCCACCAGCGCGGCGGGCGCGAGCAGAAGCGCGAACAACAGCCAGGCGCCGATCAGGGCCGCGCCGACGGTTTCGACGGTGGCGTCCGAACCCGCGGGCACCGCGCCGCGGACGGCGACGGCCACCAGGAGCGCGACCGCGAGCGCGAGCAGCCCGGCGCGCAGGCCGCGCGGCAGGCGACGCACACCCGTCGCGGCCACCACGAGCGCGATCCCGATCAGCGCCAGCGAGGCGATCCACAGCGTCCGGTCGGCGATGTCGGCGGGCACCGCCAGTGGCCCGCCGACGGCCAGCACCGCCACGGTGCCGAGCGCGGCGACGGTGTGCACGCAGCGCAGCACGGGCGAATCCGTGTCCCCCGTGTCCCCCGTGTCCCCCGTGTCCCTCGTGTCCCCGCTGTCCCCGGCGTTACTGCGCAGCGCGTCACCGGGCAGCGTGCCGCCCGCTGGCGGTGGCGTGTGCGCCCGCACCGTCCAGTTCGTCCCGGAGATCCGGAACAGCACGAAGATCACCGCGGCGGCGGGCAGCAGCCCCGCGGTCAGCCGTAGCTGCGGCACGTCCCGCAGCCAGTCCGGCAGCCCGGTCAGGCACTGGCGCCCCGGCGCCAGGCACTGCGCCGTGAACAGGTCGAGCGTGATCACCGCGACCTGCGCGATCAGCAGCATCGTCAGCAGCAGCGCCGCGATCCGCAGCAGCCCGCGGCACAATCCGCCGAGCACCGCGGCGGTCCGGCTGCCGTCCGGGACCGGCGGCAGCATCCAGTGCGCCACGTTGGCCAGCGAGAACGGGAACAGCAGCGCCCACGCCGCCTTCGCCGCGCCGCCCGAGGTCATGCCGCTCCACAGGTACCCCTCGAGCGTGCGCGGCACCGAACGGCCGAGCGCGGGCAGCACCGGACCGGGTGCCGGGCGCCGCAACCGGTCGGAGGGCCGGACGATCCGTCCCAGACCGTCGCCGCCCACCTCCACGGTGCCCGCGGCGTCCAGCAGTTCCTCACCGCTGGTACCGGAGAGGGCCGGCACGCGTAGTTCGACCACTCGGGTGTCGGGCCCAGGAAGCGGCACGTCGGCTGTCTCCTTTTCCGGGTGCACTGCGATGAACGGACAACGGTACTGTTCAGGTGGAGTCGATCGTTGGAGGAAATGCCGCTATGACCCCCGAAAGCGTTGCGAAGTGGCACGACACCCGCAACGGGGTGGAATTCGCCGTCGCGGACCTGGAGCTGGCCGAGTTCGGCCGCAAGGAGATCCGCCTGGCCGAGCACGAGATGCCGGGGCTCATGGCGTTGCGCCGCGAGTACGCGGAGGTGAACCCGCTGCGCGGCGCGCGTGTGTCCGGTTCGCTGCACATGACGGTGCAGACGGCCGTGCTCATCGAGACGCTCGTGTCGCTCGGCGCGGAGGTCCGGTGGGCCTCCTGCAACATCTTCTCGACCCAGGACCACGCCGCCGCAGCCGTGGTGGTGGGCCCGCACGGCACCCCGGACGAGCCCCAGGGCGTCCCGGTGTTCGCCTGGAAGGGCGAGTCGCTGGAGGAGTACTGGTGGTGCACCGAGCGGATGCTCAGCTGGGACGGCGAGGGCCCGAACATGATCCTCGACGACGGCGGCGACGCCACGATGCTGGTGCACAAGGGCACCCAGTACGAGGCGGCGGGTGTGGTGCCCCAGCCCGAGGACGACGACCCCGACGAGTGGAAGGTCGTTCTGGAGCTGCTGCGCGCCTCGCTGGCGGCCGACGGGCAGAAGTGGACCCGCGTCGGCCAGGGTGTCCGCGGCGTCACCGAGGAGACCACCACCGGCGTGCTGCGGCTCTACCAGCTGGCTGCCGCGGGTGAGCTGCTGTTCCCGGCGATCAACGTCAACGACTCGGTCACCAAGTCGAAGTTCGACAACCGCTACGGCATCCGGCACTCGCTGATCGACGGCATCAACCGCGGCACCGACGTGCTGATCGGCGGCAAGGTCGCCGTGGTGTGCGGCTACGGCGACGTCGGCAAGGGTGCCGCGGAGTCGCTGTCCGGGCAGGGCGCGCGGGTGATCGTCACCGAGATCGACCCGATCTGCGCGTTGCAGGCCGCGATGGACGGCTACCAGGTCAAGACGCTGGAGTCGGCGCTGCCGGAGGCCGACATCGTCATCACCACCACCGGCAACAAGGACGTGGTGATGGCCGAGCACATGGCCAAGATGAAGCACCAGACGATCGTGGGCAACATCGGTCACTTCGACAACGAGATCGACATGGCGGGCCTGGCCCGCTACCCCGGCGTCCGGCGGATCAACATCAAGCCGCAGGTCGACGAGTGGGTCTTCCCGGACGGCCACTCGATCCTCGTGCTCTCCGAGGGCAGGCTGCTCAACCTCGGCAACGCCACCGGGCACCCGAGCTTCGTGATGTCGAACAGCTTCTCCAACCAGGTCATCGCCCAGGTCGAGCTGTTCACCAAGCACGAGGAGTACGACAAGGAGGTCTACCGCCTGCCCAAGAAGCTGGACGAGAAGGTGGCGCGGATCCACCTCCAGGCGCTGGGCGGCGAGCTGACCAAGCTGACGAAGGAACAGGCCGAGTACATCGACGTCGACGTCGAGGGTCCGTTCAAGTCGGAGCACTACCGCTACTGACGCGAACCGGCGCCCGGTCGCGCCGCCCGGCCCGTGCGCGGGCCCGGGCCGGGCGGCGCGACCGCCGGGTCCTAGCCTGAGCGGGTGGGAAAGCTCGTGGTCATCGAGGGGCTCGACGGTGCGGGCAAACGCACCCTCACCGACGGTCTCACCAAGGCGCTGCACGACGGGGGCCGCACGGTCGCCACGCTCGCGTTCCCGCGCTACGGGCGCAGCGTGCACGCCGACCTGGTCCGCGAGGGCCTGCACCGCGAGCACGGCGACCTCACCGACTCCGTCTACGGCATGGGCCTGCTCTACGCCCTGGACCGGCGCGAGGCCGCGCCGGAGATCCGCGCGAGCCTGGACACCCACGACGTCGTCCTGCTCGACCGGTACGTCGCCTCCAACGCCGCTTACGGTGCCGCGCGACTGCGCCAGCACGCCGACGGTGCGTTCGTCCGGTGGGTCCGCGCCATCGAGATCGACCGCTTCGGCCTCCCTGTTCCGGACGCCCAGCTCCTGCTGCGCGTCCCGCCCGCGGTCGCGGCCGAACGGGCCGACAAGCGGGCGGTCGCCGACGCCGGCCGGGCCAAGGACGCCTACGAGTCCGACGACGACCTGCAGGCGCGGTGCGCGGCCCTCTACGACGAGCTCGTGGCCGTGTCGTGGTTGTCCGAATGGCACGTCGTCGACGGTGCGGCGAATGTCGATCACACCCGGCTGGCCGCCGCACTCGTCCATCCGGGCTAACCCCGTGCGTGTTCGTGACCGGTTGGACGGGTCGGGCGTCACGAACGCACTCCGTAGTGCGAATATGTGGTCATGAAGGCACGTGTGTTGGTCGTCGACGACGACCCCGCTCTCGCGGAGATGCTCACCATCGTGCTGCGCGGCGAGGGGTTCGACACCGCGGTGGTGGCGGACGGCTCCCGGGCACTGCCCGCCCTGCGGGAGCTGAAGCCCGATCTCGTGCTGCTCGACCTGATGCTGCCCGGCATGAACGGCATCGACGTCTGCAAGGCGATCCGTGCCGAATCGGGCGTCCCGATCGTCATGCTCACCGCGAAGAGCGACACGGTCGACATCGTGCTCGGCCTGGAATCCGGTGCCGACGACTACGTCGTCAAGCCGTTCAAGCCGAAGGAGCTCGTGGCGCGGGTGCGGGCGCGTCTGCGGCGCACCGAGGCCGAACCGGCCGAAACGCTGACCATCGGCGACCTCGCCATCGACGTGCCCGGTCACGAGGTGACCCGGGAGGGCAAGGCCATCCCGCTCACGCCGCTGGAGTTCGACCTGCTGGTCGCGCTGGCCCGCAAGCCGCGCCAGGTGTTCACCCGCGAGGTCCTGCTGGAGCAGGTGTGGGGTTACCGGCACGCCGCCGACACCCGGCTGGTCAACGTGCACGTGCAGCGGTTGCGCTCCAAGGTCGAGAAGGACCCGGAGCACCCCGAGGTCGTCCTGACCGTCCGCGGCGTCGGTTACAAGGCGGGCCCGCCGTAACAGACAGATGAAGCGAAGAGTCCTGGCCTTCGTCCGCGCGGTGATGCGGCTGGCCCCCCGTGCGGGCGTGTTCGCCCGCGGCCGTGTCGTCGCGTTCGGCGTGCTGTGGCGGCGTTCGCTCCAGTTCAAGGTGACCGTCTCGACGCTTGCCCTGTCCACGGCGGTCGGCCTCGTGCTGGGCATGGTGCTGCAGAACCAGATCACGCAGCGCCTCACCGACACCAAGCGGGAGGCCGCCATCGCGCAGACCCTGCAGGTCGTGCGCACGGCGGAGAACGAGCTGGTCGGCATCAGTGACCAGGACGCGCTGGCCGACCGGCTGCAGAACGCGCTGAAGAAGATCACCAGCAGCTCGTCGGAGGACCAGGGCGTCGCGGTGTCGGCCGCGGGCGCTTTCGAACCGGTGCTCACCGCGGGTGGCGAGGACTCGACGGACTCGGCCGGGCCGATCGGCAAGGTCCCGGAGGGGCTGCAGCGCTTCGTCGAGAACAACCAGGTCACCTGGCAGATCCACACCACCACCGACGCCGACGGCGCGCGCACCACGCACCTGATCATCGGCGCGCCGGTCACCAGCACCGGCAGGCCGATCCAGCTGTACCTGCTGTTCCCGATGACCGCGGAGCAGAACACGGTCCAGACAGTGCAGAACACGCTGCTCGTCGGCGGTCTGGTGCTGCTCGTGCTGCTGGCAGGCATCGCGAACCTGGTGACCCGGCAGGTGGTGCGCCCGGTGCGGCAGGCGGCCTCGGCCGCGGCCCGGTTCGCCGGCGGTGACCTGGACGAACGGCTGCCGGTCACCGGTGAGGACGACCTGTCCAAGCTCGCCGTGTCGTACAACGAGATGGCCGCGAGCATCCAGCACCAGATCCGGCAGCTGGAGGAGTTCGGCACGCTGCAGCGCCGCTTCACCTCGGATGTGTCGCACGAGCTCCGCACGCCGCTGACCACCGTGCGGATGGCCGCGGACGTGCTGCACGCCTCGCGCGAGCAGTTCCCCGCCGGGCTGGCGCGCTCCACCGAGCTGCTGGTCGACGAGCTGGACCGGTTCGAAGCGCTGCTCGGCGACCTGCTGGAGATCAGCAGGCTCGACGCGGGTGTCGAAGAACTGGCGGCCGAGGTGATCGACGTGACGTCCATCGCGCAGCGCGCTGTGGAGCAGGTCCGGGTCATCGCGGGCACCGCGGGCACCGAAATCCAGCTGGAGTTGCCGCCGGACGAGACGCCCGCGGAGATCGACGCGCGCCGGGTCGAGCGGATCCTGCGCAACCTGCTGGCCAACGCGGTCGACCACAGCGAGGGCCAGCCGATCCGGCTCACGCTCGCGGCGGACGAGCACGCGGTCGCCATCACCGTCCGCGACTACGGTGTCGGTCTGCGGCCCGGCGAGGCGGACCTGGTGTTCAACCGGTTCTGGCGGGCCGACCCGTCCCGCAACCGGCGCACCGGGGGCACCGGGCTCGGTCTGGCGATCAGCCACGAGGACGCCCGTCTGCACGGCGGCCAGCTGGAGGCGTGGGGCGCGCCGGGGCACGGTGCGTGCTTCCGGCTCACGCTGCCCCGCAGGCAGGGCGAGGCGTTCGAGGAGAGCCCGCTGCCGCTCGTCCCGGCGGACGCGCCCGTGAGCAACGGCCACCTGCAGGTCGGGTTGCCCACCGAGTACACGATCACGATCGGTGAGATGCCGAAGGAGGACGCGTGAAGCCTCTGGCGCGCCTGTTCGCCCTGTTCGCCTGCTTGGTTCTGGCAGCGGGGTGCGCGAACGTGCCCGAGGAGTCGCAACCGGTCGCCGTGCCGCAGCAGGAGCTGGGGCAGCAGGTGAACCCGGACGTCCCCCGGCCGAAGAAGGACCTGGACGCGCTCACCGTGGTCCGCGATTTCGTCCGCGCCAGCGCCCTGCCGATCAGCAACAACGCCGCCGCGCGGATGTACCTCGACGAGGCGGCGGGCAAGGCGTGGACGCCGGGCAAGGTGATCACGATCATCGACGACGTGTTCGCGACGGTCCCGGCCACCACCCCGGACCGGACGCCCGATCGGAACGAGGTCGAGGTGGTGCTGCGCGGCACCGGGCTCGGCACGCTGCGCGAGGACGGCGGTTTCCTCTCGTTGCGGTCACCGTTGGAGTTGAAGCTGCTGGTGCGTCGCCAGTCCGACGGGCAGTGGCGGATCACGAACCCACCGCCGAACCTGGTGATGCCCTACAGCGACTTCACCGCCAACTACATCCGGGTGCAGGCGTTCTTCTTCGCGCAGGACTCGAACACGGTCGTGCCGGATCTGCGGTACGTGGCGGGCAAGCCGCAGAGCGGGTTGGCGGGCCGGGTGGTCGGGCTGCTCCTCGACGGGCCGTCGGCGAGCCTCGTCGGCGCGGTGCGCAACCTGCTGCCCGAGGACGCGAACACCGAGGGCAAGGTGACCACCGCGCCGGACGGTGCGCTGGTGGTGGCGCTGACCGGGGTGTCGGAGCTGACGGCCGATGTCCGGCGGCTGATCGCGGCGCAGATCGTGCTGTCCCTGCAGTCGGTGACGACGAACCGGGTGCGGCTGCTGTCCGACGGGGCGCCGCTGGTGAACGGGCACGAGGAGTGGGTGCCGAGCGACCTGCCCTCCTACACGGCCATGGCGTCGCCGAGCGCGGACCAGCCCGGGCTGGTGACGGTGAACGGGCGGGTGCGGTCGCTGGGGGACGGTTCACTGGTCGCCGGACCGGCGGGGCAGGGAAGCGGTTACCAGGTGGCAAGCGCCGCGCAGTCGATCGACGGGCGGCAGCTCGCGGTGGTGGAGTACGCCGAGGGGCGGCAGCGGTTGCGGGTCGGCCAGTTCGGGCGGGACCTGTCCGCGGTGGATCTCGCCGGGGGCACGATGACCCGCCCGACGTGGCGGCCCACCGAAACGGCCGACGGTTCCGGTGAGGTGTGGACCGTCGTGGATGGACAGACGGTGGTGCGCGCGCTGCGGGTGTCGGACGGCAGTTGGGTGCCGCAGGTCGTGAACGCCGACGAGATCCTGCAGGTCGGGCCGATCAGTGTGCTGCGCTTGTCCCGGGACGGCGCGCGTGCGGCGGTGGTGGCGGGGGGTCAGCTGCTCGTCGCGTCGGTGGTGCGCACGCAGGACTCGGTGACGCTGCGCGCGCCGCGCATCCTGCAGGGCGGCACGCTCGGCGGGGTGGTCGACGTCGATTGGTCCGGTCAGGACACCCTCGTCGCCGCCACCACGATGCCGTCGCAACCGGTGGTCAAGATCCCGATCGACGGCCTGCGGCTGGACCCGTTCAACATCTCCAACCTGACGCTGCCGGTCCACGCGATCACGGCGGCGCCGGGCCGGTCGATCGTCGTGGCGGACGACGGGGGCCTGTGGACGGCCTCCGACGTCGGTGAGGTGTGGCGCCCGCACCCGCACAGCTTCGGCGGCAACGCGTCGCCGTTCTACCCGGGCTGACGGGGTCTCGGCCTCGGTGGCGTTGCGCTGTGCCGGGGCCCTGTCACTGCCGCATCGGTGGGGATGGCCCCGGGGGCTGGGGTTCGTGCCGATGCTGTCCCCCGTCAGGAGTAACCGGCCCCGAACGCGGTCCGACCCCCCGGAACTGTCGGTGCCCCCGCGCACACTTCCCGCATGAACATCGCGACCCTCGCCCTCGACCTGCTCCTGCCCGCCCGCTGCGGCGGCTGCGGCGCACCGGGTGCCGCGTGCTGCCCGGCGTGCCGCGCCGAGCTGGCCCGGCCGCAGCCCGCGCCCCGCGGCCCGGTCGACGTGCCCGTCCACGCGCTGGCCCGGTACGCCGACGCCCCGCGCCGCCTGGTGCTCGCCTACAAGGAGCGCGGCCGCCGGGACCTGGCCGATCCACTGGGCCACGCCCTCGCCGACGCGCTGCCACACCTCCCGGCGGCCCGCGCCGCGCCGGACGGCACGTGGTGGCTGGTGCCCGCCCCGTCTCGTCGAGCGGCCGCCCGTCGTCGAGGCGGCTCCCACCTGTTGCGTCTGGCCCGGTGGTGCGCGCTGCACCTCACCCGCGCCGGGCACGCCGCCGCGGTCGCCCCGGCGCTGCGGCTGTCCGCCCGCGCGCGAGATGCCGTGGGTCTCGACCGCGAGCAGCGCGCCGCCAACCTGGCCGGTCACCTCCGGCTCGACCCGCGGGGCCACCCCGCGCCGGGAACACCGACCGTCCTGCTCGACGACGTGATCACCACCGGCGCCACGATCGCCGCCTGCACCCGCGCCCTCGCCGGTGCCGGGGTGGCGGTGAGCGCGGCGCTGGTGCTGACGGCAGCGGGCTGACCGGGGCGGCTGTCGCCGGCGTGGTGCGCTGGCGTGTGGCGCCGGTGCTGCGTGTAGGGCGCCGTGCGGATGGCGGTTGGCTGCTGGCTTGTGCGCGGTGTCGGTGGGTGCGGGTGGTGGTGCTGACCGCGGTGGGCTGTCACCGGCGGGGGGAGCCGACGCGGGGCGCGTGGCGGCTCGACCGCCGTCGCCGGGCCGGTGACGGCCGTCGCCGGGGCCTGCGGTCGCCGGCCGCGGTGGGCTGACCGTGGCGGGTTGTCGCCGGTGCATGGCGCGGGGACTCCCTGTGCGGTGCGGATCGCGGCTGGCCTGTGCGTGCTGTGGGCGGCTGCTGGTGGTGGCCGGTGCGGCGCTGGTGCGACGGCGGCGGGCTCACCGGGGTGGGTTCACCGGCAAGGGGAGAGCCGCCGGGCCGTGGCCGCTTGACTGCTGTCGCCGGGTCGCCGGGTCGCCGGGCCGCCGTCGCCGGGCTCGTGGTCGCCGCCGCCGGGCCGCCGTCGCTGGGCCGCCTGGCTGTTGTCGCCGG
>Ga0164243_10002428_pt1 | contig 30854 bp, 30 predicted proteins | sample OricompcompostOP_FD_108781 | JGI IMG/M metagenome (GOLD analysis project Ga0164243, IMG submission 108781) | Organic Plus compost microbial communities from Emeryville, California, USA - Original compost - Organic plus compost (OP) | ecosystem: Engineered > Solid waste > Mixed feedstock >... | reverse complement strand
GCGAACGGACAGATCGGGTCGAAGTAGAAATCGACCTGGGGACGCTCGGTGTCGGTCACAGTCATCAGCACTCCTGGGGGAGACGAAGGAAATTACCCACTGATCGAACGGTACGCCGCCCCTCTCACACGCCTGCAGCGTCCCGCCTGGTGAACACCGCGACCGATATCGTCTGATCATGACAAGTGCACCCCCCGGGCCTCCGGCCACCAGCCCTGCACCGCAGCCCGGAACCGTCGGACGGTCGATCGGGCTGCCGCTGTGGGGTGTCGTCGTCGCAGCCGGATTCGTCGTGCTCTGTGCCGGGTTGCGCGAGGTGTCGAGCATGATCGGACCGGCCTTCCTGGTGATCACGCTGGTGATCACCTTCCAGCCGGTGCGCAGTTTCCTCGTCAAACGCCGGGTGCCGGGCTGGGTCGCCAGCCTTGTCGTCCTCCTGTTGATCTTCCTGATGATGTTGATGATCCTGGGCGCGGTCGCCCTGTCGGTGACCCAACTGGTCCAGGAACTGCCGCGGTACACCGCTGCGTTCCAGAGCATGTACGACTACGGCCTTGACACTGCGAAGAAGCTCGGCATCAACACCAGCGACTGGCGCAACCTGCTCAGCAAGATCGACGTCGGCCGGGTCACCGACGCTGCGCAACGACTGCTCTCCGGGGTCAGCTCCGGATTCTCGCTGGGCGGGCTGATCGCGCTGACGGCCATCTTCTTCACCTTCGACGCGGCCAGCGCCAGCAAACGGCTGCAGCGGGTCCGCCGTCAACGGCCGGACGTTGCCGCCGCCTTCTCCGACTTCGCCGGGCGCGTCCGCCAGTACTGGATCGTGACCACGGTGTTCGGCCTGATCGTCGCCTGCATCGACATGGTGGCCCTCTACATCATCGGTGTTCCGCTGGCCGTCACCTGGGGCATCCTGGCGTTCGTCACCAACTACATCCCCAACATCGGCTTCATCATCGGATTGATCCCGCCCGCGCTGATCGCGCTGCTGGAGAAGGGTCCCTGGCATGCGCTGGCGGTGGTCACCGCCTACGCCGTCATCAATTTCGTCATCCAGACGCTGATCCAGCCCCGGTTCGTCGGTGACGCGGCGGGGATCAACGCCTCGGTCGCCTTCGTCTCGTTGATCTTCTGGTCCTCGATCCTCGGCGCCCTCGGCGCGCTGCTGGCGGTGCCGGCGACGCTGTTCGTCAAATGCATCCTGGTCGACCATTCCGAACGGGCCGGCTGGTTCGCTTCCTTGATCAACTCCGGTTCGCCGGACAAGAAGGCACAGCGATCCGGCGGCCCGCCGCGAAGACCGCGGAAGGCTCCTGCGCGACCTACCGAGGGCGACGCCGCGACGCCGGGGGCATCCGGCCCGCCAACCCAGGGCCGACCACCCGGCTGACGACCCCGGGCTGACAACCCCGGGCTGACAACCCCGGGCTGACAAAAGGCCGGCTCTGCCCGTAAGGTCCCACTCGTGTCAGATGCAGCCAGCACCGTCCCGTCCACCGCGACCAAGCCGGATATCGGCATCATCGGCGGCACCGGGTTCTATTCCTTCCTCACCGACCCGGAGACCGTCGACGTCGACACCCCGTTCGGCAAGCCCAGCGCACCGATCTCCATCGGCGACGTCAACGGCCGGCAGGTCGCGTTCCTGCCACGGCACGGCCTGAACCACCAGTATCCGCCGCATATGGTCAACTACCGGGCCAACCTCTGGGCGCTGCGGGCGCTGGGGGTGCGCCAGGTGCTCGGCCCGTGCGCCGTCGGCTCGCTGAAGCCCGAACTCGGTCCGGGCACGTTCGTCGTGCCGGACCAGGTCGTCGATCGCACCTGGGGTCGGAAACACACCATCTACGACGTCGAGGGCCCGGTGGTCCACATCGGGTTCGCCGATCCGTACTGCCCGCGCGGCCGGAAGGCGTTCCTGAACAGCGCAACGGCCGAGACCGGTGAACTGGTCGACGGCGGAACCCTGGTGGTGATCAACGGGCCGCGGTTCTCCACGCGCGCCGAGTCCCAGTGGCACGCAGCGGCGGGCTGGTCGGTGGTGGGAATGACCGGTGTCCCGGAATCGAGCATCGCCCGGGAACTGGCGATGTGCTACTCCACCGTCTGCCTGGTCACCGATCATGACGCCGGGGTCGAGGGCGGCGAGGCCGTCTCTCATGCCGAGGTGGTCCGCCAGTTCGGCGCCAACATCGGGCGGCTCAAGTCCTTGCTGCTGGACGTGCTCGCCGCACTGCCCGAACCGGAGAGCGACGCGGACGCCGTCTGCAGCTGCCGTCGGGCGCTGGACGGCATCGAGTTGCCGATCCGGATTCCCTGACGCCGCTTCCCACCGCGGGATCGGTGGGCGTCCGGGCTAGTCTCGGTGGGTGCCTTCCACCCTGCCCGACGGTGAACCGGTTCCGCCGACCGGTGAGCTTCCGGCGGCGGCGCTCGGCTCGGTGCCCCGGAGCCCGTTGAGCATCTACCTGCACGTCCCGTTCTGCACCACACGCTGCGGCTACTGCGACTTCAACACCTACACCGCGATCGAGCTCGGCGACGCACCCGGCGCCGGCCGGGCCGGTTACCCGGACGCCGTGATCGCCGAACTCGACCTCGCCCGCCGGGTGCTCGGTGACGACGCCCCGGCGGTCAGCACCGTGTTCGTCGGCGGCGGCACGCCGACCCTGTTGCCGGCCGATGATCTTGGTCGGATGCTGGCTGCGATCCGGGAACGCTTCGGCCTGACCGCGGATGCCGAGGTGACCACCGAATCCAATCCGGAATCGATCGACGCGGACGGTCTGCGCCGCCTCGTCGATCACGGCTTCACCCGGATCTCCTTCGGCATGCAGTCGGTCCGCCCGCATGTGCTCCGGGTGCTCGACCGGGTGCACACCCCGGGCCGTCCGCAGCAGGCGCTCGCCGAGGCCAAGCGAGCCGGGTTCGCCCAGACCAGCCTCGACCTGATCTACGGGACGCCGGGGGAGAGACTCGACGACTGGCGCGCCAGCCTGGAGGCGGCGATCAGCGCCGGACCCGATCACATCAGCGCGTACTCGCTGATCGTCGAACCCGGCACCCGGCTGGCGGCACGAGTTCGTCGCGGCGAGCTGCCGATGACCGACGAGGACGATCTTGCCGACAAGTACGAACTGGCCGAGGCGCTGCTTTCCTCGGCCGGCTACCGCAACTACGAGATCAGCAACTGGTCCACCGGCCCGGACACCAGGTGTCGGCACAATCTGGCCTACTGGCGCGGCGCCAACTGGTGGGGCATCGGGCCCGGCGCCCACAGCCACGTCGGCGGGGTGCGCTGGTGGAACGTCAAGCACCCGGCCGGCTACGCCGCGCGGCTCGCTCAAGGCCGTTCGCCGGCACATTCCAGGGAGGTGCTCACCGATGGTCAACAACGCGTCGAGCGGGTGCTGCTGGAACTTCGGCTGGACACCGGGCTGGATCCCGCGGTACTCACCGAACGCGAGCGATCGCGGTTGCCCGATCTGCTCGCTCGCGGCCTGGTGGACACCAGTCGTGATCAACTCGTGCTGACCCCGGCCGGCCGGCTGCTGGCCGACGGCGTGGTCCGCGACCTGCTCGACTGACGGCGTTCGGCCCCCGCGCGGGAAGCGGTCAGTCGCTGACCAGATGGTCCTGGGTGACGAAGTCGATCAGTATCTCGACCCGGGTGAGCAGTTCCCGCTCCAGATCGGTCCAACCGCGCACCCGGCGCAGGATCTGCTGCCAGGCGGCAGCGATGTCGGCCTGGCTCTGGTGCGGCCAGCCGAGGGCCGCGCAGATGCCCTTCTTCCATTCGACCGACCGAGGGATCTGCGGCCAGGCCTCCAGGCCGAGCCGTTGTGGCTTCACCGCCTGCCAGATGTCGATGTAGGGGTGTCCGGTGACCAGCACGTATTCGCCGCCGGTGCCGGCCGCCACCTGGTCGACGATCCGCGACTCCTTGCTGCCTGCGACCAGGTGATCGACCAGCACGCCGAGACGTCGCCCCTTGCCCGGCGCGAAGTCGGCCACGATCTGCGGAAGGTCGTCGACGCCGCCCAGATACTCGACCACAACGCCTTCGTGCCGAAGATCGTCACCCCAGACCTTCTCGACCAGCTCGGCATCGTGCCGCCCCTCGACGTAGATCCGGCTGGGCAGCGCCGTCCGGGCTCGTTGCGCAGGCCCGGCCACCGATCCCGAGGCGGTCCGGCCGGCCGCCGACCCTGTTCGGGGCGGCAACTTCAGCGCGACCGGGCGGCCTTCGAAGAGGAAGCCCGGGCCGATCGGGAAACTGCGGCGTTTGTTGGTGCGGTCCTCCAGCACGACCAGGCCGTTCTCCCAGCGCACGACCGCTCCGCAGTAGCCGGTCCTGGCGTCCTCGAGCACGGCACCGACCTCGAGGACCAGATCCTCACTCTTGGTCAGGTGCGCCTGCCGCCAGCCCGATGCCAGTACGTCCCCGGAGTATCGATTCACAAGGGCCACTCTAGGCACAGCAGTCACTCGGTTCGCACAGGTCGTCACGTTCGGAAGGGATGGGTCGTCGTACCGGTGAGCGGCGCCGTCCGGGTGCCGCACGGACAGACGAGGAACGAGCCATGACCGCACCAGAGGTTGTCAAGGCATCGATGGGCCAACGCGGGATCCGGGGCGAGATCGAAGACAAGCTTCGCGCGTTGATCGACCGGCTGCAGGCCAAGGACCTGGACGCACTGAGCCGGATGTATGCCCCCGACGTGGTGTCCTTCGACGTCGAACCCCCGCTGCAGCACGTCGGTATCGCCGCCAAACTGCGCAACTGGGAGCGCGCGTTCGCCGTCTTCGATTCGATCAGCTACGAGCTCCGCGACCTTCGCATCACCGCGGCGGAGGACCTCGCCTTCGGCTACGGCTTCGGCCGGCTCTCCGGCACCCTGGCCACCGGTGCGACCACCCCGGGGATGTGGGTTCGGGCCACCTTCTGCTTCGCAAGGATCGACGGCGACTGGCTGGTCGTCCACGACCAGGTCTCGGTGCCGTTGGATCCGGCAATTGGCAGGGCGGTGACCGACCTGGAACCCTGACCGGGCAGGAACGTCCCGCTCAGGCCAACGGCAGCGTGGGACGGCCGCCGGCACCCGGGTGGGGGCCGGCATGGGCCCCGAGTTCGGCATAGGCGGCGCCGACCACCCCGGCGATGTGCTGGGGCGGGAACGGCCAGTTCCCCCGGTCGAGGGCTTCCTTCTCCGGTACGCCCTCGGCCATCAGCCGCTCGAACTCCACCCGGACCGCATCGACCGCGTCCCGCTGGTCGCGGACGAAATCGCGGTCCACCGGGTCGCCATGACCGGGAACGACGATCACCCCGGGACGGGCCAGGTTGTAGAGCCGGTCCAACGTCCAGGACCACTCGTCGACCGAAGAGTCCGGGCCGAAGTACGGCGGTCCGGCCGACTCGATCAGGTCACCGGCGAAGACGACCCCGGGGAAGTCGTCGGCGCCGGGATCGGCGATGCTGACGATCAGGTCACCGCGGCTGTGGCCCGATCCCAAATGGGCGATCTCGGCCACCCGGCCGGCGCCCAACTCCACCGCATCGGCGACCCCGATCAGCTCCCCGGGCAGGGCCAGCTGCTCGGGATCGAACCCCAGGTCCTGTGCTCCGCGGGCGGCGTCAGCACTGCGCAACGTCTCGGCCAACGACTCGTGCCCGACGGTGCGGAGCCCGGCGAACCCGCCCAGGCCGAAGGCGTGGTCGAAGTGGTCGTGGGTGATGACCACCGTGGCCAGCGGTTTGTCGGTCAACTCCGCGACCGCATCCCGGATCTGCGCGCCCTGGGCCGGGCTCGAACCGGTGTCGACCAGCAGCGCGGCCTCGGAGCCGATCACCAGGCCGATGTTGACCGACGCCGGCTGGGCGACCAGCCGATGGACACCCGCGGCCACTTCCTGCCACGGGCCGACGGCCCACTGCCGCGCGGCCTGATCCCCGGTTTCGCTCATACGGCTAGACTGGCACTCAGGACTTGAGAGTGCCAACCGGGGTGGGAGATCCGACAATAGTGGGAGGGCAGCATGCTTGACGACCGCAAGCTGGATGTCCTTCGCGCGATCGTCACCGATTACGTGTCCAGCCAGGAGCCGGTCGGCTCACGGGCGCTGGTCGAACGTCACGATCTTGGCGTGTCACCCGCCACTGTCCGCAACGACATGGCGGCCCTGGAGGAAGAGGGCTACATCACCCAGCCGCACACCAGTGCCGGCCGGATCCCCACCGACAAGGGTTATCGACTGTTCGTCGACCGGTTGGGTTCGGTCAAGCCGCTCTCCGCTGCGGAGCGGCGGGCGATCCAGACCTTCCTGTCGGGGGCGATGGATCTGGACGACATCCTGAACCGGACCGTACGGCTGCTGGCCCAGGTCACCCAGCAGGTGGCGATCGTGCAGTATCCGACGCTCACGCACTCAACCGTTCGCCATGTCGAGGTGGTCTCGCTGTCCACCTCCCGGCTGATGCTGGTGCTGATCAGCTCGACCGGGCGCGTCGAACAGCGGCTGCTCGAGGTGGGCGAGGTCGACGAGTCGGAGATCGGCCGGTTGCGTACCGTGCTGAACGAGGCGGTGGTCGGTCAGAGCACAGGCGAGGCCGTACGCACGTTGAGCAAGCTGCTGGCCGATGCCGACCAGCCCGACCCGGAGCGGTCACCTGCAGCAGAGGCGATCGCGACCAGCAGCACCGCGCGGTTCACCGCGGCCACGCTGCTGGAGATGCTCGGCAGCGACCGCAGCAGCCGGGTGGTGGTCGGCGGTGTGCAGAACCTGACCCGCTTCTCCGACGAGTTCGAGACCACGGTCAAGCCGGTGCTCGAGGCGCTGGAGGAGCAGGTGGTGCTGTTGAAGCTCCTGGGTGAGGTGTCCGACCCGGATGTGGTCACGGTGCGGATCGGGCAGGAGAATCCGTACGAACAGCTGCAATCGACGTCGGTCGTGTCGAGCGGTTACGGCAGTCCTGCTGATGCGTGGGCGACTCTGGGTATTGTCGGTCCGACCCGGATGGACTATCCGTCGACGATGGCGTCGGTACGGGCCGTCGCACGATATGTCAGCCGATTCCTGACGAACAGTTGACGCCGACCTGACTGCTTGACCCCACTGCTTGACCCCACTGCTTGACCTGACTGCCCGACCCGAACGCCCACATCGACAGACGCGAATCGATCGACCGGAACCGATAGACAAGGTACGAACACCCGCTCATGAGCTCTGACTACTACGAGATTCTCGGTGTCTCCCGCGACGCCGGCCCGGACGAGATCAAGAAGGCGTACCGACGCAAGGCGCGGGAGATGCACCCGGACGTCTCCGACGACCCCGAGGCGGCGGCCAAGTTCAAGGAGGTCAGCCAGGCCTACGAGGTGCTGTCAGATCCGCAGAAGCGGGACATGTACGACCGGGGCGGCGATCCGTTCGGCAACGGCTCGTTCAACGGCAGCGGGTTCGGCGGGTTCGGCGGCTTCGGCGGATCGACCGGTGGCTTCGACTTCACCAACCTGGTGGACGCGATGTTCGGCCAGCAGGGCTCCCGCGGGCCGCGGCCCAGGACCCGGCGCGGCCAGGACGCGCTGGTCCGGATGAATCTCGAACTGGCCGAGGCGGCCTTCGGGGTGACCAAGCCGATCAGCGTCGACACCGCGGTCGTCTGTCCGCGCTGCAACGGCTCCGGTTCGGAGGACGGGTCGGAACCGGTGACCTGTGGCACCTGCCGCGGCCTGGGCGAGGTCACCCACATCCAGCGTTCGTTCATCGGCGACATCCGCACCACCCAGGCCTGCCCGACCTGCAACGGTTACGGCACCGTGCTGCCCAACCCCTGCGTCGAGTGCTCCGGTGACGGTCGGGTCCGGTCCACCAGGACCATCACCGTCAAGGTACCGGCGGGTGTTTCGACCGGGAACCGGATCCATCTGGCCAGCCACGGTGAGGTCGGACCGGGCGGCGGTCCGGCCGGTGACCTCTACGTCGAGGTGCACGTCGCGCCGCACGAGGTCTTCAAGCGGGACGGCGACAACCTGGAGATGGTGATCAAGCTGCCGATGACCGCGGCCGCGCTGGGCACCGAGCTGGAGATCCCGACCCTCGAGGCCGACCTCCCCGACGCCGACCCGGACAGCAAGACGGTCACCCTCGAGGTCCCGCCGGGCACACAGTCCGGCACCCGGATCGCGATCGACGGCGCCGGCGTACCGAGACTCCGCTCGGGCGGCCGCGGCCAGCTGGGCGTCACCCTGCTGGTGCAGACCCCGACCCGGCTCGACGACCGGCAGCGTGAGCTGCTGCGTGAGCTTGCCGAACTGCGCGGCGAGACCCGACCAGAGGGTTCGGTGCAGAAGCACGGACGCGGCGTCTTCAGCCGCCTCCGCGACGCCTTCGCCAACCAGTAGCCAGCCACCCCCCACAACGCCGAGGGGTCAGAAACTCGCGCATTTCCACGGCGTGTCGCGCTGATCAGCCGTTGTCGAGGTCCAGTCGCATCAGCCACCGCGGTTTCCGGTCGCTGCGCGCGCTGGTCGGCGTCACCGTCTCGAACCCGTGCGCGGCGAACAGCCCGGTCGTTCCCATGTAGGCGAACGAGGTGTTCACCCGCCCGCCCTCAGGGTTGACCGGGTAGGCCTCCAGCGCCGGCGCGCCGCGGGAGCGCGCATAGTCGATCGCGCCGTCGAGCAGCCGGTGGGCGAGACCCTGTCGGCGATATCCGACCCGGACCACGAAGCAGATGACACTCCACACGTCGAGATCGTCGACGGTCGGGATCGTCCGGGAATGGGTCAGCCGGTGGTGACTGCGGCGCGGCGCGACCGAGCACCAACCGGCCGGTTCGCCGTCAACGTACCCGATCACTCCTGGCGGCTCGCCCTCCTCGGCGTACCGGCGCAACCGCTCACCGCGGGCCCGGCCGAGCAGCGTCCGGTTCTCCGCATCGGGGATCCGGGAGGGCAGACACCAGCACGCCGGAGCATCCGGATTCTTCGGCGCCAACACCGTCTCCACATCGGACCAGCGATCGACCGTCGCCGGATGCACCTCGATCGTCCGCCCGGCCGAGCCGGGCTGCGTTGTACGAGCCGTTGTACGAGCCGTTGTACGACCCATCGCGACCTCCAACTGGGCACTGTTGCTCGCCCCCATCCCACCACCGACCACCGACAACCGCCACCGGTCGAGCGGGACGGGTGATCGGCGAGAATGGCCGGGTGACCGACCCAGTCTTCCTCAGCGACCTGGCCGATCCGCTGCCCGAGCCGGGTTCGGCGGTGGTCCTGGACGGGCCGGAGGGCCGCCACGCGGCAACCGTACGGCGGATCCGTAGCGGGGAACGCGTGGTGATCGCCGACGGCACCGGACGTGGGATCGGCGGGTCGGTGATCAGCGCCGACAAGGCGAGCATCACTGTACGGGTCGAGACCACCATGATCACCCCGGAGCCGGCGATCCGGATCACCGTTGCCCAGGCGCTGGCCAAGGGGGACAGATCCGACATCGCGCTGGAGATGATCACCGAACTGGGAGCGATCTCGATCATCCCGTGGCAATCAGCCCGATCGATCGTGCGGTGGACCCCGGACCGCGCCGACAAGTCCCGCGCCAAGTGGCAGGCGACGGTCCGGGAGGCGACCAAGCAGTCCCGTCGGCTCCGGATGCCGTCGGTGGACCGGGTCGTGTCCACCAAGCAGTTGGCGGCCAAGATCAACGATCATGATCTGACGCTGGTGCTGCACGAAGGGGCCGAACGACGGCTGCCGGAGATCACCATTCCCGATGCTGCGAAGATCATGATCATCGTCGGTCCGGAAGGGGGCATCGCACCGGAGGAGCTCGACCTGCTGACCGCTGCCGGCGGCAGACCGGTGTTGATCAGCGACGGTGTGTTGCGTACGTCGACGGCTGCGGCGGTGGCAATGGCGGGAATCCTCTTGCGCCCAAGCTGATCCGCCGGGACCGATCCGGCGTCGGCGTAGAGTCCCGATCATGAGGACTGTGGAGACACGGACCGCGGACGTGCTGGTTGTCGGCGCAGGGCCGACCGGATTGATGGCCGCCCTGGTGCTGGCCCGCAACGGTGTTCAGGTCGAGATCGTCGACCCCAAGCCCGGACCGACCCGGGAATCCCGGGCCCTGGGCGTGCAGGCCCGGTCCATGGAGTTGTACGCCCAACTCGGCCTCGTCGATCAGGTCCTGGACGGCTCGTTCACCGCGCCGGCGCTGCAACTGGGCTGGCTGGACCGCGCCACCCGGCGCATCGAGTTGAAGCTGCTGCAGGACCAGCTCAGCGAGTATCCGGGCCTGCACGTCTTCGAACAGAGCCGCAACGAGAGGCTGCTGGCCGATGCGCTGGCCGAGCCGTTGACCGAGCAGGGTCGGGCGATCCGTTGGGGTGAGCGCCTGGTGGACCTGGTCACGTCAACCGACGGCGTCCACGCCCTGACCGACGCGAAGGGGGCGCTGACCCAGATCGCCGCCCGGTGGTGCATCGGCGCCGATGGTGCCGGATCGATCGTCCGGCGGTTGCTCGACATCCCGTACGAAGGCGTCACCGACCCCGGCCGGTTCTGGGTCGCAGACGCCCGCGGGGTCCGGGGTCTGCCCGACGGGGTGATCAATCTGCGGTTCGGCACGCAGGACCTGCTGCTGACCTTTCCGCTCGGCGCCGACGGCCACACGCGATTGCTCGGTGTGGTGCAGACCGAGGCCGACGTCGATCCGACTGCGGCGAGCGTGCTGCCGACGATCGCCGAACGGTACGGGTTCAGCTATCGCGACGTGGACTGGTTCGCCCACTACCGCGTACATCACCGGGTGGCCGAACGCTTCCGCAAGGGTCGGGTGTTCCTGGCCGGGGACGCCGCCCATGTCCACTCACCGGTCGGCGGCCAGGGGATGAACACCGGACTGCAGGATGCCCACAATCTCGCCCTGGCCATCGTCGACGTCGTCGCCGGGCGCACCGCTCCCGAGGATCCGGACGGGACCGGGCGACTCGACCGCTACCAGGCGGAGCGGCAACCGGTCGCCCGACACCTGATCGCGCTGACCGACCGGGCATTCGGGGTGGTGGCCGGCCGCCGAGCGGGTCGGGCCATCGTCCGCCGGCAGATCGCGACCCGGTTCGCACCGCTCCTCGCGACGCTCGCACCCCGGCTCCCGCTGGGCCGCCGGCTCGGTGGCTACCTCGGCCAGATCCGGATCCGCTACCCGATGTCTGCCGGCAACGGTCCGAACAGCGATGGCCGCACCAGTGACGGAGTGGTCGGCCGCCGACTGCCGCCGTCGGGAAGCAATCACACGTTGCTTGCGGACTTCAGCTGGCAACTGCACTGCTACGCCGGAGGTACGGCACCGGTCGTCGCACCGGACGTCCTCGGGCTGCCCGAGTGGGTCGATGGTCCACATCCGCTGCCGGTCGATCCGGCCGGACGCCTCGATCCGGCCCGCATCTACCTGGTCCGCCCGGACGGGTTCGTCGCCGCTGCTGCTTCCCCGGACGATCCCGAGCCGCTGCACGCCGCGTTGCGCTTCCACGGCCTCGGCTCTGGCACACTCGTGCGGTGAACGCAATCGATCCAGGGCTGACCGAGGCCGCCGAGCCCGACCGGGCCGCGACACGCCGCACAGATGAGGGATTCTCCGACCCCTCGGCGTTCGGGTTTGAGGTTGGCGCGCCGTTGGCGGGCGGCTGGGGGCGGACCGGGATCATCCGCACGCCACACGGCGACATCGCAACCCCGGCGTTCACCCCGGTCGGTACCAAGGCGACGATCAAGGCCGTGCTGCCCGAGACGATGGCCGAGCTCGGCGCGCAGGCGCTGCTGGCCAACGCCTACCACCTGTTCCTGCAACCCGGCGCCGACATCGTCGACGAGGCGGGCGGGCTGTCCCGGTTCATGAACTGGCCGGGGCCGACCTTCACCGACAGCGGTGGGTTCCAGGTGATGAGCCTGGGCAGCGGCCACAAGAAGGTCATCTCGATGTCGCTGGCCGACAGCCGGCCGGAGGGCGGCGATCTGGCCGGCGCGCGGCCGCGGGAGATCTATTCCTCCTCCGGGAAGTCCGGACGCCTGGTGGAGATCGACGACGACGGGGTCACGTTCACCTCCCACATCGACGGCAGCCGGCGGCGGTTCACCCCCGAGGTGTCGATGCGGATCCAGCACCAGCTGGGTGCCGACATCATGTTCTGTTTCGACGAGTTGACCACGTTGTCCGATCCGCGGCCCTACCAGGAGCTGTCGCTGGCCCGGACCACGGCCTGGGCGCAGCGCTGTCTGGACGAGCACCTGCGGCTCACCGCCGAGCGGGGCCACCGGCCGTACCAGGCGTTGTTCGGCGTGGTCCAGGGCGCTCATTACGAGGATCTCCGGCGTCGTGCGGTCCGCGAGCTGGTCGCGCTGCGGGCGACCGAGGACCCGGACCGCGGTTTCGACGGGTACGGGATCGGGGGAGCGCTGGAGAAGGAGAATCTCGGCACCATCGTCGGCTGGGTCTGCGACGAACTGCCCGAGGACCGTCCGCGGCACCTGCTTGGCATCTCCGAACCCGACGACTTCTTCGCGGCCATCGAGAACGGCGCCGACACCTTCGACTGCGTGTCACCGGCGCGGGTCGCCCGGAACGCCGCGCTCTACAGCCGCCGGGGCCGCTTCAACGTCAACACCGCGGCCAACCGGCGCGATTTCCGGCCGATCGACGACGACTGCGACTGCTACACCTGCACCCATTACACCCGCGCCTACCTGCACCACCTGTTCAAGGCCAGGGAGATCAACGCCAACACCTTGGCGACCATCCACAACGAGCGGTTCATCGTCCGCCTGGTCGACGACATCAGGGCGTCCATCGCCGGCGGGTACTTCGGCGACCTGAAGGCGGAGTTCCTGGCCGGCTACTACGGCCGCTGATCGGCCTCCCCGGCCCGGGCGGCGCTCCGCCGATCGGCCGGGACCGATCTCTTCCGCGGTGGTTAGCATCACCGGATATGGGCATCCATCGCGGTATGGCGAGGCGTGGACCTCGTGGTACGGCGTCGGATCCGACGACTCCGGATCCGACGGCGTCGGATCTGACGACGAAGAGTGCCGGCTATCGATATCTGCCCGGAAGGACGACTCGGCTGATGAACAGGTTGGTTCCGATGGCCGTGAAGGCGTTCTTCATGGTTGTCCTGCACACGCCGCTGCACCCGCTGCTGAGCAGCCGCTGGGCGTCGCTGGAGTTCACCGGCCGGAAGACCGGACGGGTCTACCACACCCCGATCGCCTACTACCGGGAAGGCGATCGGGTCTGGATCACGACCGGGTCGCCCTGGTGGAAGAACCTGCGCAACGGCGCGCCGGTACGGCTGCTCATCCGGTTGCGGGCGTACCAGGGGACCGCGGATCCGGTTTCCGAACCGGCCGAGGCCGCCCGCCGGCTCCGGCAGATCCTCGACTCCGTGCCGACCCTTGCCTACCCGGGAGACGTACGGATCGTCGACGGCCGGGTGAGCGATACCGAGCTCGACCGGGTAATCGCAGCAGGACGAAAAGTAATCGAGATCCGGCTGCAGCCGCGATCCCAGGAGAAGTCGCAGGAGCTGTGACGTGACAGGGTGGGAGATATGACCGATCGAGACCTGGACCCGGGAGAGTACGACGAGATTCCCGACGAGTCCGAGCAGTTGGACCAGGACCCGTTCCAGCCGGATTACGGCCTGGAGGACCGGGGTGTCGACGATGCGCTGGACGAGGGCCTGACCACTCCGGAGAACTGGTCGGTCCTGGAGCGCCGCGGTGACCACGAAACCCTCGACGAACGCCTTGCCGAGGAGGAACCCGACCCGGCCGACCGGCCGATCGAGGAGGTCGCGGAGTCGGACGAGGACCAGGACCTGGTCGACGACGGTGAGGTCGGCCGGGAACGCGCGGGGCGGTTGGTCGACCCGAACGAGGGGATCGGCTCCGACGAGGAGTCGGAGTTGATCGGCGAGGACGTCGGGATCGACGGCGCCGCGGCCAGTGCCGAGGAGGCGGCCGTCCACGTGGTCGACTCGCCGGACGAGGGCTAGCCGGCCGCTGCCGCCTGGCCCGGTTCGGGCAGGCCCGGTCCGGGCAGCGGCTCGATGTCGACGGCGTGCATGGGCTCGCCGCAGTGTTCGCAGCGGAGCTCGGCGTGGCCGATCCGGCCACAGGATCGGTGCCGGTGCAGGACCGGCGGTCCGGCCTCGCCGGCCAGCCACCGGTCACCCCACCCGGCCATCACGACCAGCACGTCGACGAGTTCGGCCCCCTTCGGGGTCAGGAGATATTCGTACCGCGGCCGGGAGTCGTACGGCCGGCGCTGCAGCACGCCGCGGGCGAGGAGGTGGTTGAGCCGTTCGGTCAGCACCTTGCGGGAGATCCCGAGGTCGGACTGGATCTGGTCGAACCGGTTCATTCCGACCCAGACGTCGCGCAGGATCAACGGCGACCACGGCTCACCGATCACGTCGAGCGTACGGGCGATCGAGCAGGCCATGTCCCCGAACTGTGTCCGCTGCATGGCGCCGAGTATAGATCTTGGGGTTCCCTGAAGGAACTTCATCTGTTACGGTTCCAGAGTCTCCTCAAGGAACTCTGAAAGGCGGATGCCATGAGCAAGGTCTTCACCGCATTGTCCGTGTCGGTCGACGGGTACATCACCGGCCGCGATCCCGGGCCGGGCCGAGGTCTCGGCGACGGCGGCACGCTGTTCGACTGGTACGGCCGCCCGGACAACGCCGCCTACTTCCAGCGCCTCTCCGACCGGGTGGGTGCGATCGTCACCGGTCGCACCACCTATGACGACTGCGAAGGATTCGGTGGCAACGGTCCGCATCCGACTGCGCCGATGGTGGTGGTCAGTCATCGGCCACCGCCGCCGGAATACGCCGGTTCGGACCGGCAGATCTTCGCCGGGGACATCGGTGAGGCGATCGAGCAGGCCAGGGCGCTGGCCGGGCGGAAGGATGTCGGCATCCAGGGCGGGGTTACGCTTTCGGCTGCCCTGGACGCCGGGCTGGTCGACGAGGTGATCCTGCACCAGGTCCCGGTGTTGCTGGGTGCCGGCCGACCGTTCTTCGCCGAACTCGCGCAGCAGGTCAGGCTCGGCTTCATCGAGGCGCTGCCGGCCGACGGGGTCACGCATCTGCGCTACGAGGTGCTGCGATGAACCGGCAGGATGTGGCGGCGACGCTCGGCCTGCCGATCGCTCGGGAGTTGCTCGGGTCCTCGATCCCGGCGCGGCTGGCCTACACCGCACTGGACGGGTTTCCCAGGGCGATCCCGGTCGGCTTCCTCTGGACCGGCGAGCAGATCGTCTTCGGCACCGTGCCCGGGTCGGCCAAGGTCGGTGCCCTGCAGGCGAACCCCCGGGTCGCCATCACCATCGACACCCAGGACCAGTGGCCACCCCGCGCCCTGCTGATCCGCGGCCGGGCGGACGTGCGTACCGTCACCGGCGTGCCCGATTCCTACCTCGAGGCTTCGCGCAAGCTGATACCCGCGGCCGATTTCCCGGCCTGGGAGGAAGGCGTACGCGCGCTGTACGACGAGATGGTCCTGGTCACGATCGAGCCCGACTGGGCCCGGCTACTGGATTTCGAGACCACCGCGCCGAAGGCGATCGAGGACCTGGCCCGACGCCGGCAGGCTGCGAACCGGTCACAGACCGGCTAATCCTTGGGCTGACGGGCCGCGGATCACTAGACTCGTCCTGTTCCCATCAACCGAATCTGCGAGGAAGTCCTGAGTAGCACATCCCGATCGGCCGCCGCGACGGCACCGGAAGCCAAGCGCGCCGATGACGGTCAGTCCACGACACCATCGACCAGCCCGGGCCCGGTCTCCCGCAAAGTGACCATCCCGACCTCGATCAACATGGTCAGCGTGCTCGGACCCGGGGACGCCTTCCTGCGGATCCTGGAACGGGACCTGGATGCCGACATCCACGTCCGCGGCAACGAGATCACCCTGGGCGGCACCGCCGCGGCGACCGACATGGGCGCCGAGGTGCTCGGCGAGATCGTCACCATCGTCCGCACCGGCCAGGGCATGACCAGCGACGGCGTCGAGCGCCTGGTCGGCATGATCGCCGACCGCGAGGGAGCCCGGCCGTCGGACATCCTGACCCACAACATCCTCTCCAGCCGTGGCAAGACGATCCGTCCCAAGACGCTGAACCAGAAGCGCTATGTGGACGCGATCGACAAGCACACGGTGATCTTCGGCATCGGCCCGGCAGGCACCGGCAAGACCTACCTTGCCGTGGCCAAGGCGGTCCAGGCGTTGCAGAACAAGGAGGTCAACCGGATCATCCTGACCCGGCCGGCGGTCGAGGCGGGGGAGCATCTGGGCTTCCTGCCGGGCACGCTGAACGACAAGATCGATCCGTACCTGCGGCCGTTGTACGACGCGTTGCACGACATGATCGACCCGGACTCGATCCCGCAACTGCTCACCTCGGGAACCATCGAGGTCGCACCGCTGGCCTTCATGCGCGGCCGCACCCTCAACGACTCGTTCATCATCCTGGATGAAGCGCAGAACACGTCGATGGAACAGATGAAGATGTTCCTGACCCGGCTGGGTTTCAATTCCAAGATGGTGGTCACCGGTGACATCACCCAGGTCGATCTGCCCGGCGGCACGCGCAGTGGTCTGCGGGTGGTACAGGGCATCCTGGACCAGGTCGAGGACATCGCCTTCTGTAACCTGACCAACCACGATGTGGTGCGCAACAAGCTGGTCGGCCGGATCGTCGCCGCCTATGACAGGTTCGAGCAGACCGACAAGCAGGCAGACCGGCCGTCCGATCGGCCCGAACGCAATTCGGGCAGGCACGGCGACCGGTCGGGTGACCGGGACCAGCGCCCGACGATGGGACACCGACGATGACCGTTGAGATCAACAACGAGTCCGGTTTGGAGGCCGACAGTACCGGCCTCGTCCGACTGGCCGAGTTCACCCTGTCGCAGTTGCGGATCCACCCGCAGACAGAGTTGTCCATTCTGCTGGTCGACGAGGACACCATGTCGGCCTACCACGAGAAGTACATGGGTGAGCCGGGCCCGACCGACGTGCTCAGCTTCCCGATGGACGAACTCCGGATACCCGAGGACGACGACGAACCGCCGATGGGCCTGCTCGGCGACGTCGTACTCTGCCCGGCTGTGACCAGTCGGCAGGCGGCCGAACACGGCCGGACTCCCGATGCAGAGGCCGAATACCTGTTGGTCCACGGATTGCTGCACCTGCTCGGATTCGACCATGCCGACCCGGCGGAGAAGGCCGAGATGTTCGGTCTCAAGGACAAACTGCTGCAGTTGTGGGACACCGAACGTGGCGTGCACGTGCACGGACCGTCCGGTACGACTCCGGCGAGCTGATCATGACCGAACAGGACTGGATCCAGCTCGTCATCGCCCTGATCCTGGTGATCATCGGCGGCCTGCTGGCCGCGGCGGAGTCCGCACTGCAATCCTTCTCCCGGTCCCGGGCCGAACGGCTGGCCGAGGAGGGCCGGTCGGGCGCGCCGCGGGTCCAGCAGATCATGGAGGACCCGCCGCGTTACCTGAACACGGCGTTGCTGGTCCGCACTGTGGTCGAGATCAGCTCGATCGTCCTGGTCGCCCTGGTGATCTTCGACAACTTCAACCACGACTGGTCGCGGATCCTGCTGTCGGCGGCGATCATGATCGTGATCAGCTACGTCTGGTGGGGAGTCGCGCCGCGCACCATCGGCCGCCAGCACGCCGATCGGATCGCCACGGCCGTGGCCGGTCCGTTGGCGCTGATCACCGCCGTGCTCGGCCCGATCCCCAAACTGCTGATTCTGATCGGCAATGCGCTGACCCCGGGCAAAGGCTTCCGCGAGGGCCCGTTCTCGACCGAGGCCGAGCTGCGCGAGATGGTCGACCTGGCCGAGGCCAGTCAGCTGATCGAGAAGGGCGAGCGGGAGATGATCCACTCGGTCTTCGAACTCGGTGACACGGTCGTCAAAGAGGTCATGGTGCCGCGCACCGACATGGTCTACATCGAGTCGACCAAGACACTGCGGCAGGCGATGTCGTTGTGTCTGCGTTCGGGCTTCAGCCGGATCCCGGTGATCGGCGACGGGCTCGACGACGTGGTCGGGGTGCTGTACCTCAAGGACGTGATCAAGCGGGTGTACGACTTCCCGCAGGCCGAGAGCACCGAGAAGGTCAGCCAGCTGATGCGTAAACCGGAGTGGTGCCCGGACTCCAAGCCGATCGACGAGTTGCTCCGCGAGATGCAGCTCAGGCACAGCCACCTGGTGATCGTCGTCGACGAGTTCGGCGGCACCGCGGGCATGGCCACCATCGAGGACATCCTGGAGGAGATCGTCGGCGAGATCACCGACGAGTACGACCAGGAGAACACGGACATCACCAAGCTCGGCGAGGACCGCTACCGGGTGTCGTCCCGGCTGCCGATCGATGAGCTGGGAGAGCTCTTCGGGCTGGAACTCGAGGACGAGGACGTCGAGACCGTCGGTGGTCTGATGGCCAAGGTGCTCAACAAGGTGCCGATCGCCGGGGCTGTCGTGAAGTACGCCGGTCTGGAGCTGGTCGCCGAGCGCTCGACCGGACGGCGCAACAAGGTCGGCACGGTGGTCGTCGGCCGGATCGCGGACGAAACGTCGGAAAGCGACGACGACCGTACGATGATCATCGCACCGTCCGACGCCGACTCCGCAAAGGCCTCCTGATGACCGCTGAACAGATCGAACCGACCGATCCCGAAGATGTCAAGATCATCACGCTGGCCCGGTCCGCGATGGCCAGGAACCAGGCGGAGCAGGGCGCCGGGGTCCGGGACACCGACGGCCGGACCTACGCCGCCGCAACGGTCGATCTTGATCATCTGAAACTCTCCGCGGTCCAGGTGGCGATCGCGATGGCGGTGTCGTCGGGCGCGCCCGGCCTGGAGGCGGTTGCGGTGTCGGGTTCCGCTCCGACCGCGGATGATCTTGCCGTGGTGTCGGATCTGCGCGGTCAGGGTGTGATCGTCTGGGTCACCGACCAACGCGGCACTGTCACCGACAGGATCGCCCTCACATGACCGGATCGCCGCCGGTCTTCCGCTCCGGGTTCGCCTGCTTCGTCGGCCGGCCCAACGCCGGCAAGTCGACGCTGACCAACGCCCTGGTGGGCAGCAAGATCGTGATCGCCTCCAGCAAGCCGCAGACCACCAGGCACGTGGTCCGCGGGATCGTCAACCGCGACGACGCGCAGCTGGTGCTGATCGATACGCCCGGTCTGCACAAACCGCGGACCCTGCTCGGTGAGCGGCTGAACGATCTTGTCCGGGGCACCTGGTCCGAGGTCGACGTGATCGGCGTCTGCCTGCCGGCGAATCAGAAGATCGGGCCCGGTGACACCTTCCTGGTCTCCGAGATCGCGAAACTTCCCGACCGGCCCAAGCTGGTGGCGGTCGCCACCAAGTCGGATCTGGTGAACGCCGACCGGATGGCCGAGCACCTCGTGACGATCCAGTCGCTGGAGTCCGAACTCGGCATCGAATGGGCCGAGATCGTGCCGGTTTCGGCGGTCGGCGGTGATCAGGTGGAGCTGTTGACCGATCTGTTGGTCGGTCTGCTGCCACCGGGTCCGCAGCTCTATCCCGACGGAGAGATCTCCGACGAACCGGAGGAGCAGCTGGTCGCCGAGTTGATCCGCGAGGCTGCCCTGGAGGGCGTACGGGATGAGCTTCCGCACTCCATCGCGGTGGAGATCGACGAGATGCGGCTGCGACCGGACCGGCCGGAGGACAAGCCGCTGCTGGACGTCTTCGCGTCCATGATCGTCGAACGGGAGTCGCAGAAGGGCATCGTGATCGGTCACAAGGGCAGCCGGTTGAAACAGGTCGGCCAGGCGGCCCGGAAGCAAATCCAGGCGATCCTCGGCACACCGGTCTACCTCGACCTCAAGGTGAAGGTGCTCAAAGACTGGCAGCGGGACGCCAAGCATCTCAACCGCCTCGGGTTCTGACGCCCGATCCCGGCGCCGGCGATTCTGCACCCGGTGGGGAATATCGCGGCAGTGACAAATGGTTAGCAGAGGTATATTTCGGGCAATGCGGGCCACGGCGATGTGGTCTACGCCACTATATAGCTGTGGTATAGATCATGGAAATTGGCAGGTTTCGCCGCATCGCGTAGGCTCTCGGCCCGTTTCTGCCCTCATCAGGGCGGGTATGACCTCGTACGCGAAACGGAAGGCTGTGATTCATGTTCGGCCCGGAGAACGTCCGCCGGCGGCTGAAAGTGGATGACGTCACCATCACCAAACCCGATGTCATCAAACGAGCTATCGGCGCCGCCGCGATCGGGAACATCACCGAGTGGTACGACTTCGGTGTCTACGGCTATCTGGCGACCACGATCGACAAGGTCTTCTTCCCTGATGTTCCCGGCGCGCTCGGCGCCATCCTGACCGCAGCGCTGTTCGCCGTGGCCTTCCTGATCCGGCCGTTCGGGGGGATGTTCTTCGGTCCGCTCTCCGACCGGATCGGTCGCAACAAGGTGCTCGCGACAACCATGATCCTGATGGCGCTGGGCACCTTTGCGATCGGCGTCGTCCCGTCGTACGCCGCGATCGGCATCGCCGCACCCTTCCTGCTGCTGATCTGCCGGCTGGTGCAGGGCTTCTCCACCGGCGGGGAGTACGGCAACGCGATGACCTTCATCGCCGAGTACGCACCGGACCGGCGCCGTGGCTTCCTCGGCAGCCTGCTCGAGGTCGGCACGTTCTCTGGCTATCTGCTGGGCGCCGGCGTGTCCACCCTGGTCGGCGCGGTGCTGACCGATCAGCAGATGCTGTCCTGGGGTTGGCGACTGCCGTTCTTCCTGGCGTTGCCGTTGGGACTGATCGGTGTCTATCTCCGGTCCCGGCTGGCCGACACTCCCGCCTACCTGGAGTTGGAGAAGCAGTCCGACCAGCGGGAGAAGCAGAACAAGGTCTCGACCCAGTTCCGCGACATCTTCCGCTTGTGGCCGAACATGCTGGCCTGCGTCGGACTGGTGCTGGCCTGGAACGTCACGAACTACATGCTGACGGCGTACATGCCGAGCTACTTCCCGACGATGGCGAAGCTGCAGGGCCACGGCGGTGTGTCGGATCTGACCTCACAGCTGCTGCAGATCATCGTGATGGCGGTGTGCTGGCTGATCATCCCGCTGCTCGGGCGGCTGTCCGACCGGGTGGGTCGCAAGATCATCGTCCGGCTCGGCTCGGTCGCGTTGATCGTTCTGTCGATCCCGTCACTGTTGTTGATCAGGGCCGACAGCGTGTTCGCCATCCTGGCCGGATTGTTGATCATGGGCCTCAGCCTGATCTGCTTCAGCGCGACGATGCCGTCCACGCTGCCGTCGCTGTTCCCGACGGTCGTCCGGGCCGGTGCGTTGTCGATCGCGTTCAACATCTCGGTGTCGCTGTTCGGCGGAACCACCTCGACGGTTATGGCGGCCCTGGTCGGCACCACCGGCAATCTGATGTGGCCCGCCTATTACCTGATCGGTGCCGGCGCCATCGGTTTGATTTCGATCCAGCGGGTCCCGGAATCCAACGGCAGGGCGCTGTGGGGTTCCACCCCGGCGGCGTCCTCGACCGAGGAGGCCAAGGACATCGTCCGGGAACTGCGGGACGAGTCGAAGGTCGCGGCCTAGTCCCACCGGCCCTCGAACCGGGGTCGGTAGTGGTCTGCGAGGATGACCGGCATGAGCGATCGGATCTTCGAGCTGCGCACCTATGTCACCAACCCGGGGAAGCTCGCGGCGCTGCATCGGCGGTTCCGCGAGCACACCCTGGAGTTGTTCGAACGGCACGGCATGGAGGTGGTCGGGTTCTTCACCCCGACCGAGGGTCCGGAGGCCGACCGCACGCTGATCTACCTGCTGGCCTTCCCCGATCGGGCAACCGCCGATCAGGCCTGGGAGGACTTCCGGGCCGACCCTGACTGGATCAAGGCCAAGGCCGACTCGGAAGTGGACGGGCCGCTCATGGAGCGGATCGAGTCGCAGTTCCTCGCCCCGGCCGACTACTCACCGGTCCACTAGCGCGCTGACCGGCAAAGGGCTTCGGTCATTCGTCGTGGTCCAGCACCCGCTGGTAGGTGTCGAACACCCGGGACAGCCGGTAGCCGATCGCCTCGTTGGCGTTGATCATGTAGCTGTTGTCGGCGTTGTTCCAGGTCTCGATCCGTTCGATCTGCGGCTCGGCCTCGGCAAGCCACCGCATCATCTCCAGCTTGACCAGGGTGCCCAGTCGTTGCCCGCGATGATCACGGTGGACCGCGGTGTCGTACTGCCAGCCGTACGTCGGCTGCAGCGGCTGCACCATCATCACGGTGTGCCCGCCGATCGCGCCGGTCTGCTTGTGCCGGGCGTACACCCGGTACATCGTCTCACCCTTCTTCTGTGCGGCGGTCTCGAAGTCGCGGAGCCGTTGTAGGTCGAACTTCTCGTCCTCGAAGTCCAGCTCGCCCATCGGAGCGTCGTTGATCGCTGCGGTGACCTCAACCAACTGCGCCAGCACGTCGTCGTCGGTCGGCACCATGGTGCGCACCAGTTCGTAGTCGGCGGCCCTGGCCCGGGCGTCGGCGTACAGCTTGTCGAGCTGATCATGGTCAAGTTCCGCCGGGTACTGGAAACGGCGGACGTCATGGCTGGCGTAGGTGAAACCGTGGCTTTTCAGGAGTGCCTCCGCGGCCGGGTCGTCGTGGGCACAACCGGCCCATACGGTGAAGCGTCCCATCTGCTTCGCCCGTCGGAGCAGTTCGGTGGCCATCGCGTTGCCGTGCCCCTTTCGGCGGTGGTCGGGATGGACCATCATGCCGACACTCACCATGTGCAGGTTGTCGTGCTTGGGCGCGTGCAACCGGATCGATCCCACGGGTTCCGACGCCCCGTCGGGGTAGTAGAGGTACCGTTCGCCCGGTTCCAGCTCCCAGCCGTACTTCAGGTCGCCCGCGACGAGCCCCGGCAGAGCGGGTGGCTCATCCGGATCGTCGACCGCATTGACGGCGTTGAACATGTCGGTGACAAGGGCGACGGCCGTCTCGTCGTCCGGGCTCACCCGCTGATACTGCATGCCGAAAGGGTGCATCGCGCGGGGCTCGGCGGTCCACCGGATTTCCGGGCGGGGACCGGACTACTGCTGGAGCCAGGCGGTCGCGTACCCGGGGAGCCCGTGGCGGTCCGCGGAGTCGGTCTCGGAGGTCTCAGAGGTCTCGGAGGCGCCGGCGCTGCTGATCAGCAGTTCGCCGTCCGGCAGAGGCACCGGCGTGCCGGTGAAGTTGGTTACCGACAACCAGCCGTTCGGCCGTCGGAAGGCCAACACCTGCGGATCGCCGAGATCGACCCATTCCAGCTGTTCGTCCGTCTGCAGCTGGTGCCGCAGACCCAGCGCGGACCGATAGAGCTCCAGGGTGGATTGCGGGTCGCCCGCCTGCACCGAGACCGCGTACTCGGCGAACCAGTCCGGTTGCGGCAGGTGCGCCGGCCCGGCGCCGAAACCGAAGGAGATTCCTTCGGCCGTCCAGGGCAGCGGAACCCGGCAGCCGTCCCGGCCGATCTCCTCGCCCTCGGTGCGGAAGAAGGTCGGGTCCTGCCGCCGGTCGGCGGGGATGGAACCGACCTCCGGCAGACCGAGTTCCTCACCCTGATAGAGGTACGCGCTGCCCGGCAGTGCCAGCGCCAGCAGCGTCGCCGCACGCGCCTTCGCCGATCCCGCCTCGCGGTCCTCCTGCTCCGGCGGCGCGCCCGCCTTCAACCAGTCCCGGGCGGCCGGCGGGCCGAAATCCCCGGTCGCCTCGGCTGCGGGCAACCCGTACCGCGTGGCGTGCCGGATCACATCGTGATTGGAGAAGACCCAGGTGCTCGAGGCGCCGGAGCGGGCGGCCAGGTCCAGATTCTCAGTGATGATCTTGCGGAACTCGTCGACGGCGAAGCGGGCCCGCAACAGGTCGAAGTTGAACGCCTGGCCGAGTCCTTCCGGGCTCGCGTAGCGGACGCGCCGGTGGGCCGGCACCCATGCCTCGGCAACCGCGGTGAGCGGCGGGGAGTAGCGGTTGAACAGCTTGCGCCAGTCCGCGTAGATCTGATGCACCTCGTCGCGATCCCAGATCGGGTGCTCCCCGTCGGCGAAGGTGCCTTCCAGCAGCGTCGCCTCGTCGGGAAGTTCGTCGGGCAGGTCCTTCTTCAGCGCGTGGGCGACGTCGATCCGGAAACCGTCGACGCCGCGATCACCCCAGAACTCCAACGTGTCCAGGAATTCTGCATGGACGTCGGGATTGTCCCAGTTGAGGTCGGGCTGCTCCTCGGCGAACAGGTGCAGGTACCACTGACCGTCCGGCACCCGGGTCCAGGCCGACCCGCCGAACACCGACTGCCAGTCCGAGGGCGGCAGCTCCCCGTGAGCGCCCTTCCCGTCCCGGAAGATGTAGCGGTCCCGGGCCGAGGAGCCCGGAACCGATTCCAGCGCCTCGACGAACCAGCGATGCCGGTTGGAGCTGTGGTTGGGCACGATGTCGATGATCAGTTTGATCCCGGCCGTGTGCAGCAGTCGGGTCAACTCGTCGAATTCGGCCAGCGTGCCGATCCGCGGGTCGATGTCCCGGTAGTCGTCCACGTCGTAGCCGCCGTCGGCCAGGGCCGACGGGTAGAACGGGCTGAGCCACACCGCGTCGATGCCCAGCGCCGCCAGGTAGTCGATCCGGGAGATGATGCCCTGCAGGTCACCGATTCCGTCCCCGTTCCCGTCGGCGAAACTCCGCGGGTAGATCTGGTACACCGCCGCTTGGCGCCACCAGTCCGCGGCTGCACTGCTCTGCTCACCCATGCGCGGCATGCTAGCTGCGGGTGCCGGGGATCCGCACAATGCCGGGATCCGGATCGGCCGATTCGCAGCTGCGCTGCTAGAGTGCTGTCCGTGGCTTTCCGGCTGCTCCTCCTTCGCTGCCGCAGCGAGGCCCGCTAAGGCTGGCATCCTCGCTGCGGAGTTCGACGTGCCACCGCACCCGTTCAGCAATCAGCGAGGAATCCATGAGTATCTCCGAGAACACTCCGACCGGATCCGGCCGTCGACGTACCGGCCGGTCCGTCACCACTCAGCAGCCCAGCCCGATGCCCTTCGGCCGCTACCGGCCGTTCACCCCGGTCGATCTGCCGGATCGCACGTGGCCCAACACCACGATCACCAAAGCGCCACGCTGGCTGTCCACCGACCTGCGGGACGGCAATCAGGCGTTGATCGACCCGATGACGCCGACCCGCAAGATGCGGATGTTCGATCTCCTGGTCCGGATGGGCTACAAGGAGATCGAGGTCGGCTTCCCGTCGGCCAGTGAGACCGACTTCGCCTTCGTCCGGCAGCTGATCGAACAGGACAAGGTGCCCGAGGACGTCACCATCTCGGTGTTGACCCAGGCCCGTGAGGACCTGATCGAGCGCACCACCGAATCGCTGATCGGCATCCATCACGCCAACATCCACCTGTACAACGCGCTGGCGCCGCTGTTCCGGCGAGTGGTGTTCCGGGCCAGCAAGGACGAGGTCAAGGACATCGCCGTCCGCGGCACCGAGATGGTGCTCAAGTACGCCGAGGTCAACCTGACCAAGACCGAGATCGGGTATGAGTACAGCCCGGAGATCTTCACCAACACCGAGCTGCCGTTCTCCCTCGAGGTCTGCGAGGCGGTCAGCGACGTCTGGCAGCCCGACGACGGCCGTGAGATCATCCTCAACCTGCCGGCGACGGTCGAATCCGCGACACCCAACGTGTACGCCGACCAGATCGAGTGGTTCTGCCGCCAGCTGACCCGACGTGAGGTGACCACCGTCAGCCTGCATCCGCACAACGACCGCGGGACAGCGGTTGCTGCGACGGAGCTGGCGATGATGGCCGGCGCCGACCGGGTCGAGGGCTGTCTGTTCGGCCACGGCGAGCGGACCGGAAACGTCGACCTGGTCACCCTGGGCATGAACCTGTTCAGTCAGGGCATCGACCCCAAGATCGATTTCTCCGACATCGACGAGATCCGCCGGACCGTCGAGTACTGCACGAACCTGCCGGTGCACCCGCGGCATCCCTACGCCGGTGATCTTGTCTACACCGCCTTCTCCGGCTCCCACCAGGATGCGATCAAGAAGGGGCTGGAAGACCTGGAGGAGCGCGCCAAGGACCAGGGGACGGGGATCCATGGCATCGCCTGGGAGGCGCCGTACCTGCCGATCGACCCGTACGACGTCGGCCGCACCTACGAGGCCGTGATCCGGGTCAACTCCCAATCCGGCAAGGGCGGCGTCGCCTACATCATGAAGAGCGAACACCAGCTCGACCTGCCGCGACGACTGCAGATCGAATTCTCGCGGGTGATCCAGAACCAGACCGACGAGGAGGGCGGGGAACTGTCGCCGGCCCAGATCGGCGAGGCGTTCACCCAGCACTACCTGACCAGGACCGAGCCGCTCGACCTGATCAGCTTCTCCAACACCTCCGGTGACGACGGCCAAGATCATCTGGAGGCGGTGGTTCGTGATCACGGCAGGCATGTGACGATCTCCGGGGAGGGCAACGGCCCGCTCTCGGCCTTCGTCGATGCGATCGCCGCTCTTGGCTATCGTGTCCGTGTGCTCGACTACCACGAACACGCGCTCAGCCAGGGCGGCGATGCGTTGGCCGCGGCGTACGTGGAGTGCGAGATCGGCGACGGCGAGGACTCCCAGGTGGTCTGGGGCGTCGGTCGCCACGCCAACATCGTGACCGCTTCCCTGAAAGCCGTGGCAGGAGCCGTGAACCGCGCGTGACCGATGATGATCACCACGATCGACTGAAACAACCGGTGCGGATCGGGTTGGCCGGTGGATCCGGTTTCGGCCGGGTTCACCGGGCCAACCTCGCCCGACTGGGCGAACAGGGCCGGACCCGGCTGGTCGGTGTCGCCGATCCCGCCGGGCCGCCGGACGATCTGGAACCGGGCGTCGGGCATTTCGCGTCGCTGACCGACCTGCTGGCGGCCGAACACCCCGACGTGGTGATCATCGCAACCCCCATCCACACCCACGCGGTTCTGGCCGAGGAGGCGTTCCGGGCCGGGGCGCACGTGTACTTGGAGAAGCCGCCGGTGGCCTCGATGGCCGAGTACGACCGACTGGTGGCCGCGGCGGCCGAATCCGGTCTGAGTTGCCAGGTCGGCTTCCAGGCACTGGGCTCGCACGCTCTGGCGCGGATCGCCGAGCTGGTCGCCGACGGCGCGATCGGCGAGCCGCGGCTGATCACCGGGCTCGGCGTCTGGTCCCGGGACCGCGCATATTTCAACCGGTCGCCGTGGAGTGGGCGCCGCAGACTCGACGGCCACCAGGTCTCCGACGGTGTGGCCACCAACGCATTGGCCCATTCGATCGCCCAGGCGTTGCGGATCGCCGACGTCCGCAGCCTCGATCAGATCACCGCCGTCCGGACCGAGCTCTACAAGGCCAACCTGGACAACGAATCCGACGACACCACGTGGATCCGGGTGGATGCCGAGGATGCTCTGCCGATCAGCGTCGCCCTCACCCTGTGCGGTCCGGGCAACGACCAGCCGCCGACCGTCTCGGTGATCGGCAGCCAGGGCAGGCTCGACCTGCAGTACACGATCGATGTGCTGACCGTCGATCGTGGCGGCCGGCCCGAACGGCTGGAATTCGGCCGGGACGACCTCACCGAGAACCTTCTTGATCACTGCACTGAGCAGACGCCGCTGATCTCGCCGCTGACCGGTCATGCGCCGTACATGGCGGTGCTTGAGGCGATCCAGGCCGGCGACCCGTTGCCGCTGACCGACGACGTCGACGTCCAGGAGACCGGCGACGCGGCGCACCCGGTGATCAAGAACGTCGAGCACTGGGCCCGCCGGGCGGCCGAGCACGGCGAAGGTTTCTACGCGGCGGGCGCGCCCTGGGCCGACCCGGTCGCCCGCAGCACCTGGTACCCGCACCGGTGACCGCCGAGGTCCTCGATCTGCGCACCGTCAGACGCTGGCGGAACGCGATCATCGTCGCGTTCGCCCTGGGCGGCATCGTGATGTCCACCTGGGGACCGCGGCTGCCGAGTCTGCGGGCCGATCTCGGTGTCGACAACTCCTTCCTCGGACTCATCCTCGGTGGCGTCACCATCGGCTCGATCGGCGGACTGCTGGCCTCCTCGGCGATGCTCGGCCGGCTGGGTGCCCGGCTGGCGATCCGGGCCACCCTGTGGCTGGCGTCGATCGGCATCGCCGGGATCGGGTTCGGCGCCGGTGTCGCGCACAGCGTGGTGATCACTGCCCTGGGGTTCGTCGCGGTCGGCTTCGGCATCGGTGCGGTCGACGTGATGATCAACGTCGAAGGCTCCGCGGTCGAACGGGCCGCAGGCCGGACGCTGATGCCGTTGATGCATGCCGCCTGGTCGGCCGGCGTGATCATCGGTTCGGCGATCGGTGCCGCCGCTGCCGCGCTGTCGGTGCCGTTCGCCTGGCAGTTCGTCGGCGAGGCATTGATGGTGGCGGCCGCGACGGCCGTCGCCACCGGGTTCATTCCGGTCGCCGCCCCGGACGAGGGCCCGAAGGCGCCCGTCCGGCAACGGATCCGTGACTGGCTCCGGGGCTGGACCGACCTGCGGTTGCTGATGATCGGCCTGGTGATGCTCGGCGTCGAACTCGGCGAGGGATCGGCCAACAACTGGCTCACCCTTGGCGTACGGGACGAGCACGGCCGGTCTGACGCGGTCGCGGCGGCGTTCTTCACTGTCTTCGCGATCGGTGAGACCGCGGCGCGGGTCGGCGGCGGGCCGCTGGTGGATCGGATCGGCCGGGTGACGACCATCCGGGCGACGACCGCGCTGGGTGTCGTGGGACTGCTGGCGTTCATCCTCGGCGGTCCGGTGCCGCTGGTGCTGGCCGGCGTCCTGCTGTGGGCGGTCGGTGTGTCGATGGGCTTCCCGCTGGGCATGTCCGCCGCGGCCGACAGCGGCCCCAATCCCGCGGCCCGGGTCAGTGTGGTCGCCTCGATCGGTTACATCGCCAACCTCGGCGGCCCCCCCGTCGTCGGTGCCCTGTCCGAACACGTCGGGTTGCTGAACGCACTCTTCGTGATCATCGCCCTGCTCGTGGTCGGCTTCTGCTGCGCCGGCGCCCTCCGCCCCCGCAACTGATTCCCCACCCCTCGCGGGATGTGGAGTGGCCGTCAGCGGGACAGGTCGACGCCGAGCCCGAGATCGTCGAGGGTGACCGGTCGGCCCGACCGCAGCGACTCGTTGCCCATCATCCCGACGGCGATCGACCGCAGGCCGTCCTTCCAGTCCGACGGACGCTCCAGCCAGTCCTCGCCGGGACCCTGGAAGACGTCCTTCAGCAACAGCGCGTCGCCGCCGCCGTGGCCTCCCGAGCCTTCGGGGATCGGCACGTCGACGGCCGGTTCCCAGTGCCGTTGCAGGGTGAGCCGCTGTCCACCGTGCCGTCCGGCGTCCTGGGGGAGTGCACTCGGGTCGACGACCACCTTGCCCTGATCATCGGTGAGCACCGCCGCACGCTCGATCACCTCGAGTTCGGCACGGCCCTCCGTGCCGTTGATCGCCACCCGGTAGCCCTCCCACGGTGAGTGGGCGTTGAGCGCGTAGGACAGCACCGGGCCGCCGGCGTAGTCGACGATCACCGCAAGATTGTCCTCGGTGGTCACGCCGGGACCGAAGACGTCCTGGTCGCGGCGATATCCGTCGTACTGCTCGTTGTCCAGGTAGAGCGCCTGCAGGGTCGGGTCGTTGCGCAGGTCGAGTTCCCATGGGGTATGCGGTCCGTCGTGGGTGCCGCGTTCGGGCCGCTCGGCCACGCCGCGGGCCGCCGCGTTCTCGGCGCCGTAGAACTTCACCCCGCCGCGGGCGTAGACCTGCTGGGGTACGTCGGCGATCCACCAGTTGACCAGGTCGAAGTGGTGGGACGCCTTGTGGATCAACAGGCCGCCGGAGTTGGCCTTGTCGCGATGCCAGCGGCGGAAGTAGTCGGCGCCGTGCGCGGTGTCCAGCACCCACTCGAAGTTGACCGAGAGCACCGTGCCGATCCGTCCGGACTTGACCAGTTCCTTCAGGGCGCTGTTCCGCGGCGAGTACCGGTAGTTGTGGGTGACCACGACCTGCTTGCCGGTCCGCTCGACTGCCTGCACGATCTGCCGGGCGTAGTCCGGTCTGATCGTCAGCGGCTTCTCCACCACCACGTCGACCCCGGCGTCGAGGCCGCGGACGATGTAATCGGCGTGGGTGAAGTCCGGTGTGGTGATGATCACTCGATCGGCCTGCTGTTCGGTGATCACCTTCTCCAGGTCGTCCCCCGATCCGGTCAGCACCTCACTGGTGTCCACGCCGCCGTCGCGCAGCCGCTCCAGGTGGTGCTGCACCCGGCCGGGGTTGCGGTCCAGCAGTCCGACGAGTTCGGCGTCGCCGGCATGATCACCGGAGATCGCTCCCAGGTACATCTGCACCCGATGGCCGGTTCCGACAACGACATAGCGTCGCTTGGTCACTGGATTCCTCTCGTGGATGGGTTTTCGCGGGACGTCGCGGTCACTTGATGCCGGTGGTGGCGATGCCCTTGATCAGATAGCGCTGGCCGAACAGGAAGATCAGGAAGACCGGCAGCAGCGAAACGATCGACATCGCGAACATCGCACCCCAGTCACTGCCGCTGGTGGCGTCCAGGAACTGGCGCAGGGCGATCGGGGTCGTGTACTTCTCGGGCGAGGTCAGGTAGATCAACGCGGTGAAGAAGTCGCCCCACGTCCAGATGAAGGTGAAGATCACCGTGGTAGCG
>Ga0164243_10002426_pt1 | contig 30863 bp, 21 predicted proteins | sample OricompcompostOP_FD_108781 | JGI IMG/M metagenome (GOLD analysis project Ga0164243, IMG submission 108781) | Organic Plus compost microbial communities from Emeryville, California, USA - Original compost - Organic plus compost (OP) | ecosystem: Engineered > Solid waste > Mixed feedstock >... | reverse complement strand
GCCGGCTGTTGCCACCTGTTCCATTTTATAACGAAACGGATCGCCGCCCGGCGTAAGCGGATCTGCAAAAATTTCTACCCGTACGGCATCAGGCGCCAGCTTTCCTGTATGAATTGCTACATCGTAAAAGTATTTACTATCACGTTGATCTACATGCGAATGCACAATGTTGACTTGCGGCCATTCCTTTTCCAGTGTTTCCTGCACTGCCGCAATATCCCTGGCTTTCTGCGCATGCTGTGCTGCGCGTGCTGTATAAGCCTCTGCTGCCGGCAGGTAGTAGGTGTCCAGATATTCCCGCAGGCAACGGTTGGCTGAGAAAGCAGGTGTAAGTCTTGCCATACTTTCGCGGATGCGGTATACCCATCGTTCGGGTAAGCCCTGTTCATTGCGCGTATAATATTCGGGCACCACTTCTTCTTCGAGCAACTGGTATAGCTGCGCTGCATCGGCTGCATCTTTTTCTGCAATGCTGCTTTTTTCATTACCCGCTGTGATGGCCCAGCCGAGATCGGGATGATAGGCTTCATCCCACCAGCCGTCGCGGACAGACAGGTTCAGTCCGCCATTGACCAATACTTTCATACCACTTGTGCCGCAGGCTTCCCAGGGACGGCGCGGGGTATTGATCCATACATCCACGCCCTGCACCAGGTCGTCGGTAACGCCCATATCGTAATCACTCAGGAAGATCACGTGCTGCTGCAGGTGGCGCTCCCTGATGAATTGTATCCACTGGTATACCATGTGCTGGCCATATTTATCGCGCGAATGCGGCTTGCCCGCAATCACCAGTTGTACCGGCCGCTGCGGATTCGTAAGCAGCCGCTGCAGGCGGTCGGGGTCTCGCAGCAGCAGGTTATTGCGTTTGTATTCAATGAAGCGCCGGGCAAAACCCAGTGTGAGTGTTTCGGGATTGAATATGTGCGATGCCTTTTCAACGTCTTCCTCCGTACCTGTTCCCAGCAACAGTTGCCGGGTATAGCGCATGCGTATGTTATTCACCAGTCTTTTCTTGGACAACCGGCGCATGTGCCAGATCTTTTCCAGCGGAACAGCACGCATTCGCTGCTCCAGGTCCGCCACATTGCCCAACCAGCGTTCTTTGCCGCAGGCTTCCGTCCACAGTGCATCGGCTTCCGGCGAATCCCAGGTAGACATATGCACGCCGTTGGTGACCGCGCCAACCGGCACTTCGGGCAAGGGCCATCGTTTGAACAGCGGCGCAAATACCCGTTTGCATACCTGTCCGTGTATTTTGCTCACGCCATTGATGTGCGCCGAGCCGCGCGCCGCCAGCCAGGCCACATTGAAACATTCTTTTTCATCACGGGGATTTGCCCTGCCCAATGCCAGCAGTTCTTCTACAGAGATCTTCAGGTTTTCGCGGATATAACCACCCAAAAAAGCTTCTATCAACCCGGGCGCAAAACAATCGAAACCGGCGCCGATGGCCGTGTGTGAGGTGAATATATTACCGGCGCGTGTAGCCGCCAACGCCACATTGAACGGCACATCGTGTTTCTTCATAAACTGACTGGCGCGTTCCAGGATGGCAAAAGCAGAATGGCCTTCATTCAGGTGCATCACTTCGGGTTGCAGACCGAGCGCTTCCAGCAATTGCCAGCCACCAATGCCCAATACCATTTCCTGCGCCAGCCGCAGTTCCGGTCCGCCACCGTACAGCTCGCTGGTAATGGTGCGGTAACGCGGCAGGTTGGCGGCATCATTGCTGTCGAGCAGCAACAGCATTACTCTTCCTACCTGTACTTTCCAGGCACGCAGCCATAACGGATAACCGGGCAATGCCAGTTCAATGCGCAGCCACTCCCCTTTTTCATTCCGCAATTCGGTAATGGGCAACTGACCCGGATCATTATACGGAAACAGGTACTGCTGCATACCATGTTCATCAATCACCTGCCTGCTGTATCCCTGCTGGTATAACAGTCCCACCCCAATGACGGGTACGCCCAGGTCACTGGCAGCTTTCAGGTGATCGCCGGCCACATTGCCGAGACCACCGGAATAGATGGGCAATGCTTCACTGAGCATGAACTCCATGCAGAAGTAAGCCACGCCGTTGAGCGGCGAGCCGGCATGCGTACGTTGAAACCAGGCCGGCGCCACATCATGTTGTTGCTTCTGCATCAGCAGATCACGCACCAGTTCGCGCACCGCTGCATCATCCAGCACCTCGTTGATGCGCTCTGCCGACACTGTTTGCAGCACCACATAGGGATTGTGGGTAAGCTCCCACAATATCGGGTCCAGCTTACGCCATATGATATCGGTATCATGACTCCATGACCAATGCAGGTCCAATGCCAGTTTCTGAAGCGCATCGTAAGATGCCGAATACCTGATTGCAGAAGGAGCAGCCATGGTGAAAAAATTTGAAGAATCATCGTAAAGATCCAAAAGGTACGGAAGCCGGGCATTGCTATCTCATGATTGCAATGGTCATGATGCCTGATTGTTGTTAGGACATTTGGTGAGCTACCACTATTCCTGTGCCAGCATCTTCTTTACCGGGAGCGGGGGCGCCGGCGTAAGTCCGGTTACTTTCAGTATTTCCTGCTCATCCAGCGTTTCTTTTTCCAGTAACGCTTTGGCCAGGGCGTCCAGTTCCTTACGGTATTTGGTGAGCAGCCGCCTGGCCTCATCATGTGCTTCATGAATAATGCGCAGCACTTCGTCGTCAATGGCTTTGGCGGTCGCTTCGCTGAACGGTTTGCTTCCGGGATACGTGTCCATGCCGTTGCCGAGATAGGGATTTTGCCGCGGCGCCAGTTCCACCATACCAATCTTATCGCTCATCCCCCATCGCGTTACCATACCGCGCGCCAGCCGGGTGGCCTGTTCAATATCATTTTCCGCACCGGTGGTACGCGTGCCATACACAATCTCTTCTGCAGCACGGCCACCAAGTATACCGACGATCCTTCCACGAATATAGCCTTCCTCATAGTTGTACCGGTCGCTTTCAGGACGCTGGTAGGTAACGCCCAGCGCCTGTCCGCGCGGTACGATGGACACGCGGTTTACCGGATCGGCGCCCGGCACCACCAGGCCCAATATGGCATGGCCGCCTTCGTGATAGGCAATGCGTTCCCTGTCGTGGTAGCTGAGCAATAAGGGGCGCGCCACGCCCAGTACAATCCTTTCCAGTGCATTCATAAAATCTTTCTGGCGCACCACTTCCTGTTGTTCACGTGCGGCGCCCAATGCGGCTTCATTCACCAGGTTGCGCAGATCAGCGCCTGAAAAACCGGGCGTGATGGAAGCAATCTCTTCCAACTGCACATCATCCGCCAGCGGTATTTTTCTCGTATGTACTTTAAGGATAGCTTCGCGCCCGATCTTATCCGGAAGATTGATGACGATGCGCCGGTCGAAGCGGCCGGGACGCAGCAACGCTTTGTCCAATACATCGGGTTGGTTGGTGGCGGCCAGCACAATAATACCTTCGCGGCTGCTGAACCCATCCATTTCTGTGAGTATCTGGTTGAGGGTTTGCTCCTGCTCGCTGTTGGCGCCGCCATAAACGAAATTGCCTCTGGCGCGGCCAATGGAGTCCAGTTCGTCAATAAAAATAATGGCAGGCGCATGTTCGCGTGCCTGTTTAAAAAGATCGCGTACGCGGGCGGCGCCCACGCCTACAATCATTTCCACGAACTCTGAACCGCTCATACTGAAGAACGGTACCCCTGCCTCGCCGGCAACAGCGCGCGCCAGCAGGGTTTTGCCCGTGCCCGGCGCACCGATTAGCAACACGCCTTTGGGCGCTGCAGCACCAAGCTTTGCATATTTTTCGGGATGCTGGAGGAAGTCTACTATTTCCACCAATTCCTTTTCTGCTTCGTCAATGCCTGCCACATCATCAAAGGTCACTTTATTTTCATTGTCTTTGTTGAACTGGCGCGCCTTGCTCTTACCCAAACCGAACAGGTTGCCAAAACCACCCATGCCACCCTGTTTTTGCATGCGCCGGAAAAACCACACATAGAACAGGATGAGGATGAGCGCAGGCCCGAACAGACGCAGAAAGGTCACCAATGGTCCGGCCTCTTCCTGTATGGGATCGGCGCGTATCTCCACGCCATGCTGAATGAGCAGCGATTCCAGTCCGGGATCCACAAAGGCAGGCACTACGGTAGTAAAATGTTCAACCGCTTTCACAGCCGGCGGACGCGCACTGTCCGTTATGGGCGGCTGGTAACTTACGGGCGTACTGAACTGCCCGCTGATCACTTCGCCTTTGGTATAGATCGCTTTTACATTGTTCTGTTGCACCTGCTCCCTGAATAAGGTATAAGGCACCTTATCCGGCTGCTGTGACGGAAAGAAAAACGTGGAGACAAGATAATTGAGCACCAGCAAGGCCAGGAACACCAGCCAGATATTGCCCAGCGGAAAGCGTGGTTTATCCGGGGGCGTTCGCCTGGATGACTGATTTTCTTTTGGAGCTGATTGGGATGGCGGAACCCTTGTACTCATAACAAAGATTTTGTGGCAATGTAGTATTTACTCCCAATCATTCAAATACACTGCCAGCAGCAGGAAGAAGGGGGAAGGAAGAAACCGGAACCGGCAATACCGCTGATTGCAACATTCCGGGTTCTTCTGTCCTTGTACGTTCTTCTTACCTGGTTCCGATGCTTGTGTTGAAGAAAATCTGCCTGAATCGTTGCGTCAGTTCTTTCAGGTTGGAGGGCTTGTTGTAGAAATAAGCAGCGCCAAACATTTCGGCTTCCTGTTTTACTTCGGGGCAGGTGCAGGTGGTCTGTACAATAATCGGTACATCGTTGTACTGTGGCATGGCACGGATGGCAATGAGGCATTCCCGGCCCGACATCTTGGGCATGTTCCAGTCGAGAAAAAAACAATCAGGCACAGCAATGTCATTCGCTGCCAGTTTTTGGATAGCCACCTCGCAGTCCCTTTCGCAATGCAATTCAATGGAACTGTCAAATTCGTTCAAGCCCAGCCCAAACAGATAACGATCGTCATCGTCGTCATCAATGAGTAGTACCCGGTGTGGATAGGTCATAGATAATTTTTTTCTGGTGAAAAAGATGGCATGATGCTGGCGACCTAATCAGAGCGTGTGGGAACAGGATGGGGAAAAAGTTTAGACGAGCGGCTAATATAGGAAAATATTAAAATATAAAAATTTTTTATTTTTTGATTAGCCGCAAAAAATAAAGTGTCCATGGAAACACTTAGTGGCCCATGCTATTAGCATACAATTGATTAGGCAAGCCGTCAGGCTTTTTTAGTAAAATATGCAGCGGGAGCGTCAGTTTTTTTGCGCCAGTGTATGCTGCACAGTCTGCGGTGCATGCGGGAAATGCAGGTCTTTATAATGCAGTCCTGCCACCCGGATGGCAGGGATAGCTGTTTGTACCCGCTGCATAAGTTGGCTGGTTGGGTGGATACGTGCAGGATGCCTTCGTGCGTTGTTAAATGTAAAGATTCATTGCTGCCTGTCGGCAAACCAATTGCGGCAATCATCCTTTTCGCATATACTACTCCGTTCGTAACCAGCCTTAAGGCGTATAATAAAAAATTAGTAGAAAACTCTTATCACCATTTACGTAAAAAGGTAGAAAAATTATACAAGCATTGTACCCGTAAATAGAGTTTTCCCTAAACTCATTACTTTCAAAGCAATGTTATTGTTATACTAACGCATACCAATAACAACAATATTCACTTTAAAAAACCCCTCTTCAGGATTTGGTCAGACAAGATTGGTAACAGGAGCGGCCGGCATGGCTGCTCTGCACCGGGTAGCAGGAATCGTTCTGGCTGATCGCCTGACTCTAAAGATGCAATGCACTGGAACAAATAACAAGCTGAAAAAATTGTTGACTCCGTCCTTATCCATTGCGTTCTGCATGACAATGCTGTCCCTCACCGCCCTGGGCCAGGCGCCCGATACATTGTTTTCGCTCCACTCACTGAAAAAAATGAGCCTCGAAGATTTGATGGACCTCGAGGTAACCTCCGTAAGCCGGTATCCGCAAAAACTGCAGCAGGTGGCTTCTGCGGTACAAATTATAACGCATGAGGATATACGCAATGCAGGCGCACGCACCTTACCGGAAGCACTGCGCCTGGCCACCAACCTGCAGGTAGCACAGGTGAACAGTTCCCAATGGGCCATCAGTGCAAGAGGTTTCAATAATGTACTGGCCAATAAACTGCTGGTATTGATTGACGGGCGCCGGGTGTATACTCCACTCTATGCCGGTGTGTTCTGGGACGTGCAAAACCTGGTGTTGGAAGATATAGACCGCATAGAAGTGATCAGCGGTCCCGGCGGCACCATATGGGGCGCCAATGCCGTGAACGGTGTGATCAACATCATCACCAAAAATTCCCAGGATACTCGCGGCCTGTTTGTGGAAGGCGCCACAGGCACCACTTTCCCCGGTCAGGGCAGCGTGCGTTATGGCGGCCGCATTACCGACAAACTAACTTACCGCGCCTATGCCACCGGATTTAAACTGGGCGGTACGCTTGATACCAATAAAACGGTGGCCAACGACGACTGGCACCTGGTGCAGGGTGGCGTGCGTGTAGACTGGCAGCCATCTGCCCGGAATTCATTCAGCTTCCAGCAGAACCTCTATTCCGGCCGGCCCAATCCCGATGCAAGCGACACTTCCATAAAAGCGCGGGGCGATAATATTCTCGCCTGCTGGCGTCATACAAACAACGACAAAAGCAGCTTCCTGCTGCAGGTATATTATGACAATACCTTCCGGGATTTCAGAAACGGATTTACCGAAGGACTTACCACTTTTGATATCGACTGGCAGCACCGGAACCAGCTGGGACGGCATGCACTTACCTATGGCTTGAATGTGCGGTTTGCAGATCATGATGTTACCAACCTCGAATTATTCGGATTCAATCCCGAACATGCTTTGCTGCGCCGTTATGCCTTATTTGTGCAGGATGAAATATCGTTATTCAATAATCGTTTACTGCTCACCGTTGGCACCAAGGCGGAACACAATAATTTTACAGGAATTGAATACCAGCCCAACCTGCGCATGGCCTGGACGGGCATAAGGAACCATACCATATGGGTAGCGGGTTCGCGGGCGGTAAGAGCGCCTTCGCGCGTTGACCGTGATTTCTTTATCGGACTGGCGCCCGGCATCAACCTGATCAGTGGCAACCCGCTCTTTCATGCCGAAAGAGTGCTGGCCTATGAACTGGGCTGGCGATCGCAGCCAACGGCCACTATTTCACTGGCTGTGTCTGCCTTCTACAATCATTACAATTACATACGCAGCGCGGAGCCCGGGCCGCCGCCCTTCTATATTCCCATTACGTTTGGCAATGGGGTGAAGGGACATAGTTACGGAGCAGAGTTGTCGGTGCGGGCGCAGGTGTATAAGAACTGGGCGTTGCGCGGCGGCTATACTTTTTTCAGGAAGAACCTGCATGAGCGTCCTGGCAGCTTCGATCTCAACCAGGCCGGCGCCGAGAGCAATGATCCTTCCCACCAGGCATTGCTGCAGTCAACCGTCACTGTTATGCCACAACTGTCGTGGAGCGTTGTGGCGAGATATGTGGGCAGACTGAAAGATCCTTATATACCTGAATACCTGGAAGCAGATATGCGCCTCGCCTGGCAAATGAACAGGGTGATTGAACTGAATGTGGTGGCGCAAAACCTGCTGAACAAATACCATTATGAATTTATCCCCGAAATGCCGGACAAACGGCGCATAGAGCGCGGGATCTATGGCAGGATCGTATGCCGGCTCTGAGAACGATAGCACATATGTGCGGTATCCGGACCTGGTTCCGGCATACTGCATTCCTGGCTGTGTACCTGTTGGTATGCTGTCAACCGCTGTTTGCGCAATCGCCCGGACGTGAGTACCAGCTGAAATCTGTCTTTCTATTACATTTTACCCAGTTCGTGGAATGGCCCGAGACGTCCTTCAAATCGGACACATCGCCACTCATCATTGGCGTACTGGGCAATAATCCATTTGGCGCCTACCTGGAGCAGGCAGTAGCAGGTGAAAAAGTTGACTTCCACCCCGTAGTGGTGAGGTATTACAAGAAAGAATCCGAGGCTTCGGGTTGTCATATCCTGTTTCTCAATGCAGAGCCCGATAAAATTGCCGGCATACTCGGGTCGCTCCACGGAAAAAATATTCTCACCGTGAGTGATCGTCCGGGTTTTGCCCGACAGGGCGGCATGATCTATCTCTTTAACAAAGACAACAAAATAAAGATACAGGTGAACATAGATGCCTGTAAAAAAAGTGAACTGGTGTTGAGTTCAAAACTGCTGCGACTGGCGGAAATCTTTGAACCACCCAAAACCAACAATTGATGCCGTTTCGCAACCTGCCGATACGAAAAAGATTATTACGCGTGATCCTGGTGATCAATGGCGTGGTGCTGACCGTTGCCTGTACCGCTTTCTTTCTCTATGAATACTATAACTCGCGCAGCAATACGCTGAACAAAGTGTCGGCCATCGGCCAGATCATTGCCACCAACAGTACTGCAGCGCTGGCTTTCGACAATAAGGATGACGCCACGGAAATCCTGACGGCATTGAAAGCGGAACCCCATGTGGAAATGGCCGTTTTGTTTGACGAACGGGGAACCCAATTTTCACTCTACGGACGCGACACCACCATGTTGCCGCTTATTCCCCATCCATTGCCTGAGGGACACCGCATCAAAGGGTCCATTCTGGAACTGGCGCTGCCCGTTATGCTGAACGGCCATCGGCTGGGAACGCTCTACCTGCGCTCCAATATGGGCGCCATGCACCAGCGGTTCCAGTTGTATGCCACCATTGTTGTGGTGGTTATGGTGCTATCTTTTTTATTGTCGCTGGCGCTGGTACGCTGGCTAACCCGGAGCATCAGCGATTCCATACTGTCGCTTTCTAAAACGGCAGCGGTGATTTCACAGAAACATGATTATTCCGTGCGTGCCGGCAAAATGGGCAATGATGAAATGGGCGGTCTCACAGACGCTTTCAATCACATGCTCGACACTATCCAGACACAAAACCGTACCCTGCGCCAGTTTAACCGCACGCTGGAACAGAAAGTACAGCAACGTACCGCGGAACTGGAATATGCCAACAAAGAGCTGGAGAGTTTTACCTATTCCGTTTCGCACGACTTACGTGCACCCTTACGCGCCATCATAGGATATACCGCCATACTGGAAGAAGATTACTCGGACAAACTGGACGATGAAGGTAAACGCATCACCTCGGTAATCAAAAACAATACCCTGAAAATGGGGCAGCTGATAGACGACCTGCTGGCCTTTTCGCGCATGACCCGCCAGGAGGTAAACCGGGAAACAGTGGATATGTGCGCCGTGGTGCAGGAGGTGAAGGACAGCCTGGCCGGTGATTACGACTATTCGAGGGTGGACTGGCAGATCGTGGCCCTGCCGCCGGCCGCCGCCAACCCCGGGCTTATTCAGCAGGTATGGATGAACCTGATTGCCAATGCGCTGAAATATTCTTCTAAAAAAGAAAAAGCACTGATCCAAATTGGTGGTTATCAGCAGGAAGGAAAGCTGGTATACTTTGTGAAGGACAATGGTGTAGGATTCAACCAGCAATATGGTCATAAGCTGTTCAAGATCTTTCAGCGCCTGCACAGTATGGAGGAATTTGAAGGCACCGGCGTTGGACTGGCGCTGGTACATAAAATAGTGGCAAGACATGGCGGTGAGGTATGGGCGGAAGCACAGGAAAACAAAGGGGCGGCATTCTATTTCAGTTTGCCTGCTTAATACACTATAATCATTTAACCTAACCTATTGCCTATGGAACAGTATAAGGTTGATCTGTTGCTGGTAGAAGACAATCCGAACGATGCAGAGCTGACCATCCGGCACCTGAAAAAAAACAACATGGCCAACAACCTCTTTCATGTGAAGGATGGTGAAGAAGCGCTGGAATTTATTTTCTGCACCGGAAAGTATGCCGGGAAAAATGAATTGAGCCAGCGGCCAAAGATCATTCTGCTCGACATCCAGATGCCGAAAGTGAACGGTATTGAAGTGCTGCAAAAGATCAAGGACGATCCGCGCACACAGTCTATACCGGTAGTGATACTCACCTCCAGCAAGGAAGACCCTGACATACAGAAGTGTTACAAGCTTGGCGCCAACAGTTACATTGTAAAACCGGTGAATTTCGAAAGGTTTGCAGAGGCTATCAGGAACCTGGGATTTTACTGGCTATTATTAAACCAACCTCCGGCAAACGAGTTATGATGAAATCGTTGAAAATATTGTTGCTCGAAGACAATCCGGATGACGCCATGATGGTGCAGCGGTTGTTACAGAAGTCGCACCCCCACTGGCAATGCAGCCTTGTCACCAACAAACAAAGTTACCTGGAAGCATTGGACAGTTCTACCCCTGATGTGATCCTGAGCGATAACAACCTGCCGCAGTTTGCCGGCCTGGATGCGCTGCGGGTTATCCAGGAAAGGAATATGCTCATTCCCTTCATCCTGGTAACGGGCGCCGTAAGCGATGAATTTGCAGCGAATATTATCAAACTGGGCGCTGATGATTATGTGTTGAAGGACCGGTTGACGCGTTTGCCTGCCGCCATTGAAGCGGCCGTAAAACAACGGGAAGTGGAACGCGAACGTAGGGAAGCGGTACAAAACCTGGTGGACAGCGAGAAGAAATATCGCAGCATTTTCACCAAAAGTCCGCTGCCCAACTGGATCTTCGACAGCGACACCCTGCAATTCCTCGAAGTGAATGAGGCCGCCATCCGTCTCTATGGCTACAGCGAGGAGGAATTCCTTTCTATGTCCATCATGGATATACGCCCGCCGGAAGACCGTGACCACTTGCGGCTTGATCTGCAGAAAATTGCCACAGACCCTGATGTCAGGCGCGGGAACTGGCGACATGTGAAAAAGAACGGGGATATCCTGATTGTAGAAATAACTGCACATGCCATTCCATACCAGGGGAGAAATGCGCGCATGGTGACGGTGCACGACGTCACCGAACGGGTGAAAACGGAACAGGAAAAAGCTTTCGCCAGCAACAATCTTGCGGCGCTGATCAACAATACAGAAGACCTGATGTGGAGCGTGGACACGGAATGCAGGCTGATCACCTCCAATGAAGCCTTCAACCGGATGATAGAAAAACTGGGCGGCAAACGCCTCAAACACGGCGAGAATGTACTGGCGCCGCAATTCAAAAAAGAACAACTCACGCGGTACGAAAAGTTCTATGAGCGCGCCTTCCGGGGCGAGCAGTTTACCATCATTGAACGGTTTGATGACCCTATCTCCTACTATGCGGAAGTAAGCTTCTACCCTATCCGCCAGGGCAACCGGGTGATCGGCACGGCCTGTTTTTCGCGGGATATCACCGAGCGGAAGAAAGCAGAAGAAGAACTGCGCACCATGGAAAAGGAACTGGCCGACCAGAAAGTAGAAGCACAGAAAAAAGTAACGCGGGCCATCATTGAAGGACAGGAAAAAGAACGCAATCATATCGGCAAGGAATTGCACGATAATGTGAACCAGATCCTCGCTTCGGCCAAAATGTACCTGGGCATGGCCGCCGCCGACGCGCCGGACTACAAGGAACTGATCAATCATTCCATGGACCTGATCCAGACAACCATCCAGGAGATCAGGAATCTGACCAGCGGGTATGTGGCGCCGCTGAAAGACATCAACCTGAAGGAACTGGTGGAAGTGCTGCTGGACAAAGTGCGTCACAATTCCGGTATACAGATTTCCTTTACCTGCGATCTGCTGGGCGTATACCTCAACGACGAACTCAAACTGAACTTATACCGCATTGTTCAGGAGCAGCTGAACAATATCATCAAGCACGCAGCAGCTGCACACATCAATATCACCATGACTGCCGATGAAGAAATGCTTTACCTGGTAGTGGCGGACGATGGCAAAGGCTTTGATCCGCAACAAAAAAGAAAGGGCATTGGCATTTCTAATGTGATTAACCGGGCAGAACTGTTTAACGGACAGGTAACTATTGATGCGGCTCCGGGCAGAGGATGCAAAATCTATATAAAGATTCCGCGTAAACCTCAGTCCGTTTTGCACAGATAAAAACTGCCTGCCGGTATCATGGCTGTGCGCTTCTACCCTGCTTCACAGGCGCTGACCATTGCACAGCCTGTTCCCTCCTCATTTGCTGCCACGCTGGTATACTTTTTATTTCATTACCGCAGCGATTCTTAACATTAAAAAATTGTTATTATGGACAGAGCAATTGGCGTTAGTTCAGCCGATCTGGCGGCTGTGGCGCAATCCCTCAACAGGCTTCTGGCAGATGAACACGTCCTGTATATTAAAACCCGCAATGCACACTGGAATATAGAAGGTATAGACTTTCACCTTCAGCACAAATTCTTTGAAGAGCAATACAAGAAGCTCGAATCTATCATTGATGACGTGGCGGAGCGCATCCGCGCGCTGGGTCATTATGCAGTAGGCTCTATGCAAAAATTCCTTGAACTCTCCCACCTGATGGAACAAACGAGGGAACGAAACGACAGCCGTGGTTATATCCGCGACCTGCTGGCCGATCATGAAACGATCATCCTGCATATCCGCGAAAATATCGGCCGTTATGCCAATGAATGGCACGACCAGGGCAGCAGCGATTTCATAACGGACCTGATGAAATTCCATGAAAAGATGGCGTGGATGTTACGGGCGCACCTGAAGTGAACATAGCCTTATTTACCCGGGGGAATACCATTAATTTTCATGCAAAGCAGGCGCATGTATACTCTACTTGCGTATAATCCTGCGTTACTGTGATATTTTGTCTTATCTTGAAGGCATCATTCGTGAAAATTCATTTTAAGACCTCTATTACCTCTGAGCATGACACCTAAATCGCTCTTTACCGTTTTGCTGAAATTTTTCGGCGTTTATTTCATTACACAAATAGTAGTGGCTGTCCCCCAGTTGATTTCCCAGCTCTATTTTTCCACTGGTTTTTATTCAAGTGTCGCGGTCTTTTTCTATACCGTGTTTGCGCTGGGCATTTATGGGGCAATGGCATGGTTGCTGATCTTCCGTACAGACCATATCATTGAAAAACTGAAACTGGACAAAGGTTTTGAAGAAGAGCATTTTTCCCTGAACATGCACCGGTCAAGCGTTATGAGCATTGCCGTGATTGTGATAGGCGGGTTGGCAGTTATTAATGCACTTCCATCAGTGCTGTCTCTGGTGTACAACTACATCAGGTCGCAAGTTTCACTATTGAACCTGCATACCACCGAAATAGTGGAAGTGATATTTGTGGGCACGCAACTGCTCATTGGATTGTTGCTGTTAATAAAGCACCGGGCTGTTGTAAATTTTATTGAGCTGAGGAGAAGGCGATAAGGCAGCCTGGTTTCACTTTGTGCAAAAATCATCGCTGTTGCCGGTCTTACTGGTTTATACCGGCAACAGAATGGTAAATACGGCTCCTTCATTTTCCCTGCCGGTAGCGCTGATGGCGCCGCCGTGCCGTTCTGCAATTTTTTTGCATAAGGCCAGTCCCAGGCCGGTGCCTTCATACCTGTCGCGCGAATGCAGCCGGGTAAATGCGCTGAATATGATGCGCGCCTCGCCGGGCGTAAACCCTATACCATTATCCGTGACCACAATTTTCTTGTATTTCCTGGAAGTATCCAGCTGATGCTGCTGCAGATCGGCGGGGTGTACCGCTTCTTCCACTATATGAATTACCGGTGGCGTATCCTGACGGGAAAACTTCAGCGAATTATTGATAAGATTATAGAACAACTGGTAAATAAGGATAGCCGATCCCGTTATACCAGACAAACTGCCATGTGTAAGTGTGGCGTTCTTTTGTGTGATGAGCACTTCCAGGTCGGCGGCAATGCTGCTGATCAGTTCTTCCAGCTGAATATGCTCCATGGTTTGTTCCAGCGCATTCAGGGAAGAATACAGCAATACGCCGTCAATCATACTATACATGCGTATGGCGGCTCTTTCAATTTTGGTAAGATAGAGTTTTGCTTTTTCAGAAAGGGAGGCGCCCAGTTCATCATGCAGGCGATTGCTGAAGGTCATTACCTTGCGCACCGGCTCTTTCAGGTCGTGGGAGGCCACATGGGCAAACTGCTGCAGGTCTTCATTGGAACGCTGCAATTCGCGTGTACGCTCCACCACCAGCGCTTCGAGCCTTTCCCTGCTTTGCGTGAGCACTTCCTGCGCCGCCTTCATCGCTGTTATATCTCTTACCGTTACAGCAATGGCTTCTACCGTACCTTTTTCATTGATCACCGGGGCAAAAATATAATCATAGGTACGTTGACCGGATTGACCGGACACACTGGTTACTTCGCCACGAAAAGGTTTGCGTGTGGCGATTACTTCGTCAATTTCCCGTTCATGCACAATTGCCTGTCTTTCACTGTACCCTACTGCTCGCAATGTCCTGCCCTGGATCTCATCCCATGACCGGTTCAATAATTTCAGGAATGCTTCATTGGCATAGGTAAAACGATACCGGAGGTCCAGCACACAAATAAGGTCGGGTGTGGAAGAAGTGATGGTTTCGTACAATCTTTTGCGACTTTCAGATTCCAGCTGCGCCCTGTGCAGCGCTTTTTCTGCCAATCTCCGATGCGTAACATCGCGCTGGGACCCCCACGTTCTTACCAGGCTGCCGTTTTCTATTACGCCCACCAGGTTATTAAGAAAATATCTTTCATTGCCATGATTATCCGTTTCATGTGTTTCTGCATCCTGCAGCCGGTAACCGCCCCGGATAAACTGTTGCAGCATTTTTTCTGCATCGCGCACCTTCACCGCATGGTACAGTTCCTGCAGGGAATGACCAATGAGTTCTTCTGAACGGTTAAACCCATACTTCCGCGCCAATGCATCGTTGCATTCCGCCAGGAATGTTTTCTCCATAATAAGGGCTATCTGTTCGTCTTCAGGAAGATCAATCGGCACCGGTTGCATACTTTCCATACGGAATATCCCTTCGGTACTTTGCCGGATATAGTGCTGATATCTTTCTTCGGATGCCCTGAGCGCATCTTCTGCATATTTGCTTTCTGTAATATCCTGCAGTACGCCTGTCAGGCGCACGGGACGGTGCTTGCTGTCGAAGGTGATTTTTCCCTTTGAACGTATCCACCGCGTCTGGTGGTCGCTGTAGCGAATGATGCGCACTTCGTTCTCATGATAACAATTGCCTGTCAGCAATGCCTCTTGCACAACGCCGGTGGCCATCCATTTGTCTTCGGGATGGACCGCCTGCATACACAACTCGATGTCCGGCGCCACATCCGGCGCCAGGCCAAACAGTTCCCTGGTCTTTGTATTCCAGAAAAGCCTGCCGGACTGCGGATAATAGTCGTAGGTGCCTAATTCCGCCGCTTCTACTGCAATACGGAAGATCTCCTGTGCGTCCTGCATCCTTTTGGAAGCCATGATCTGCTCATGCACATCCATTACGGTGCCTATATGCCCCTCAAAATTTCCGTCAGCATCAAACCGTGGTTCTCCGCTATCCACTACCCAGCGATACCCGGCGCCTTTTTTATGCAGGCGGTAGAGGATGCTCAAACCCGTAGCTTTTTCAGCGGCATACTGAAAGGCAGCGGCCACCCGGTTGCGGTCTTCGGGATGAACAGGACCGTACCCATCTGTGTCCAATGTGTCTTCTTCCGTTTCACCTGTCATTTCATACCAGCGCTTGTTCACATACAGGCATTTCCCTTCCTTATCGGTTATCCAGACAGTTGCCGGCATCGTGTCGGCCATTTTCTTAAAATAGCTTTCACTGATCTCTGCTTTCTGCCGCGCTTTCACCTGCTCTGTAACATCAACAAACGTGGCCAGCTGTGCTACCATCGTGTTGTTGTTATCCTCACTGTAAATAGGATCAATGGATGCGTTACTATAGTGCGTTTCAGCAACGCCATCTACATAGGAAATGATGGGAAATTCGTTTACAGCAAACCGTTTGCCCGATCGCAATACCATCTGGTGCATGCGTTCTACCTGTGCGTACACAGCAGGCACTGCATCTGCCAATGACTTGCCCAGTACGTCCTTCAGATTGAGCCGCCAGAGATTAAGCACATAGCGGTTGATATATTCAATGGTCAGTCCGGGACCTTTCAGGACCATCACAGCGAAGGGCACTTCATCAAATACGCGGTATTTAGACCAAAAGGAAGCACTCAAATCCTGCACCTCAACTATACTTTCTTCCATCAGGCATTAAATAATATGGCATTCAAATTACATATTTTAAAAATATAAAAAACATTCATTGCAAGGCAGTGACAATTGATTTTGGTCATTTATGGCCAAATGGGGATTACAGTAACAGTTCAGATGTAAAAGGTGAATTACCTGAAGCACAAATGAATGCAGTCTGATCAGCACTGTTTTTTTGAAGGATATAAAATGGCTTCGGTCAGGGAAGAAAGTGCAGTTGATGAAAATTTATTGTTCGCAGTCAAGAATGAACAGAGCTGCCGAAGGCAGCACTTTGTTGTGCGCCTTCGGACATCTCTTCGTGCATGTGTGGTTATGAAAGGTTACCTCAGGAAATGTTTACTGCTGGTGGGACGCGGCATATTGCTGCCAAAGTTCGTCCAGCGTTTTGCCGGTGATTGCCTGCCAGAGTCCTTCGCTGTACTGACCCGCACGCACATGGCTATCCAGCTCCACTACAAAGCCTTTTTTAACGTGCTCCTCAATCCAGTTAAAAAAACGGGCGGTGATACGATAGCTGTCCCGGTAACTATGTTTGGGCGAAAAAGGCGTCAATGACCAGCCGGCGCCTTCATTGTCTACACCGAACTTAAAGCGCACATAATCTGCGATGCCTTCTGTAACCCAGCCGGGTCCCGAACGCTTGTAAGCCTGTACCACGTGCATCACTTCATGCGTTACCACATCAATATCGCCGGGATGTTGGAAGAACCATTCCGGATTGTAATAAATGAAAGTGCCCGAAGTGGCTGCCACGCCTTTGTAATCCGGATCAATCAGGAATGTAATTTTCCGCGCAGCCTCTTTATTGAATGTTTTCACCAGTTTCGGGTATACGGTAAAGTGAGTTTCCACCATTCTCCTGATCAATGCTGTATCGAAGTCTTTATGCTTGTTGATCACAATCAGGGTATAATCGCCACGGGTTATGGAATCGCGCGATACATAAGACGCTTTGGTTTCGGTAACGCTGGTTTGCGCTGCAGCGGCGGTCCATAACAAAACGAAAAGGGTCTGGAGGATGAAGGATCGTTTCATGTTGTGTGTTGATTGAAAAAATCAATAATCAAATAACAAGAACCAGGGAAGAAAGAACAGGTTTAAAAAGAAGAACGCACGCGAAGTGACTATCCTCTCTGATTTTTTGATTTTATTCTACAAATTGGCCTGCTCTGTGTTATGCAAAGCACTTCCGGGGTTCTTGTTATTTGTTTATTGAATGCTGTTATGTATTGCTGGTTTGTTATTAATATTTGATTGCCGGGAAATCTGTCTGCGCTTTTACAAACTGTGTTTCAAATTCAGCGGGCCATCCAAAAGCAGTTGTGGCCAATGTTTTCAAATTAGTGCCTGCTGCGCCGCTGAAAAAGTGCACAAACTCACCCCAGTTCATGGAGCGGGTATACCTTAAATTGGCGTCTTTGGGAAAATGCTCGGCCAGCAGTTTGAAGAATTTCACCAGTACCTGTGTTTCCCCATAGTCGCGGTAGATGGGATAGAACCAGTCCCTGAACCAATAGGTATCCGGACGGGGATTGTTATTGGCCTGGTTAACCACCTGGCTATACCAGCGGTCTGCTTCATCGTCGAGGCCAAGCCCTTTGTAAACATCATACTGATAAATCTCGGCAAACTTGCTGTCGCCCCAGATGCCGTTGGGCGGATTGCCAAAACCCGGGGAACCTTTCCTGTTGTAGGAAGCAGATTCAACAATATGAAACACCTCATGGGTGGGCATATCAATATTGCCCTGCTGGGTGAGCCAGGGTCCGGGGCCACAGTCTATTACATTGCGGTAATCATGGCCTGCATCAAAGTAATAGGCAGGATGTCCTCCGGAATAACGGCCCGTATGGAAAATGGCATACAGCCTGGGATCAGGGCCATAGCTGCCGTAGGTTTTCTTGGTATAGCGCCATACATCGCCTACAAATTTGAACGGCCAGGTAATGGTGCGGTCTACGTCTTTATCGTAGTACACCACTACGTCGTCGTCAAAATACACGCGGGTGAGCAGCTGGTCGTGTTCAAACCAATGCTCCTTCCAGGTCAGCGGCGGTTCATTGGCAATGGTTTCGTTCTCCTCCTCCTTTTCTTCTTCGGGAGGGTTGAGACCCGGATGCGTTTTCTTGTTGCAGAATGTCATCAAAAAAATGCCAGCCGCAGCTATGGCCAGCCGGATAATGGTTGGTATTGTTCTCATCGTTGGTTTTTTGTCTGCGCGAATTAATTATCAATGAATATGGTTAATGCTTCCTGGTGATGCCTTTCGCTTAAAAGGTCTAATTTATTTTCAATCACCGCTTTTTGTTGTCAACAGACAGCAAACAGATTGTTAACAGAAACTAAACACATTTCTTTTTTTTCATAAGTTTTTGTAACTACGTGGCCGGAACCTGCGAATACAAACCGCGAAGCAGCAAAGGCTTAGGGTACAAATGCACAGTGAGCGGTTGACTATTTCGCCTAAAAACCAAAACCAACTGCATGCGGAGACCGATCATCGCATACCTGGTCATTGCTGTGATCAGCTTTGTGATCTTGTCTGTGGTTCAATTCAAGCTGGTGCAGAACACCTATCAGCTGGAAAATGAACGGTATTATTATGCAGAGAAAAATCTACTCGACAAGGAATACAGTGAGTGGATACGGAACGATAAATTATTCCCCGGCGGGCAGGGCATCATTGACAGTATCCTCGTAAAGGAGATCCCCAGGCTGGACCAGTTGTACCTGACCGATAAGGCAGCCTTTGAACAAGCCCGTACAATCATTACCGATAGCATCATTCGTGTATTGCGCAGCAAAGAGTGTATTCGTCCTTTTTTGCACGCCATTCAGCAGGAAAAAGGCATCAAGGACTCACTGGAATATGCGCTCATCATTTCTTCGCTTGATATGCTGAGCAGCAATTATGAGTATGTTCCGCTGTTTGAAAACAAAAAAATGCATGCCGGAACAGGTGAATCTGTACCTGAAGAAAAAGGCGTACGCATAGGCGGACAACTGCAAAACCTGATTCCGCAGAACGTTGTTACTGCCCTTACGGTGAGCAGTCCACGAACGCATAGTTCACGCATCCGGTTTGCCTTGTATGTAGAGCCGCACAGCCGCGCCGGCCAGCTGTTTGCAAAAATGGCCCTGATCTATGGCTTGTGTCTCTTTTCTTTCCTGGTAGTTGTTTCATTGTTCTTTATCACTTTCCGCAACTGGCTCCGGCAAAAGAAATTGTCGGAAATGAAATCGGATTTCATCAACAATATCACGCACGAATTTCATACACCCTTGTCGGCCATCATTGTGGCCAACAAGAGTCTGCAGAACGAACGCATCATTGCCAATAAGGAGAATATTCGTCCGCTGGCAGATATTATCCAGCGGCAATCTGAACGGTTGAAGACGCTCATCGGACAGGTGCTGGACATTGTGTCCATGCAACGGGTGAAATTGCGTAAGAAGGAACAGTCGGTACATCACCTGCTCGACGAAATTTTGCTGGATTACCGCCTGCAGTCCGCGGAGAATTTTGTGTTGAACTATATCAAGAAGGCGGAAAAAGACACTGTACCGCTTGATTCTTTTTATTTCACTACCATGCTGCTGAACATACTTGACAATGCCGTTAAGTACAACACCAGCAAACGAAAGGAAATTACAGTTTCCACGCAGAGCGACAGCCACGAATTGCAGATCGTTATCAAAGACAATGGCATTGGTATGACGAAAGAAACCATCCGCCACATATTTGATAAGTTTTACCGCCATACCAATAATCTGTTCAGTCAAACGAAGGGCCTGGGACTGGGTTTATATTATGTGAAGCAGGCAGTGCATGCCCACAACTGGAAAATATATGTAGACAGCAGGCCGGGCATGGGCAGTCGCTTTGATATACATATACCCTTTCAGGACAACCCAACATGAAAACGATGAAATTGCCATGATGAAGACGAAGATATTGCTTGTCGAAGATGAAGCCGACCTGGGTAACGTTATGAAGCAGTACCTTGAAGTAATGGATTTTGAGGTAGACTGGTGTTGCGATGGCCAGGCGGCAGCTGAAAAATACACACAGATGCCATCACAATACGGCCTGGTGCTGATTGACGTGAACCTGCCTGTAAAAGACGGCTTTGAGCTGGCGCATACCATCATACAAGCCAATGTCAATACCCCCTTCCTGTTTCTTACCGCACGCAATGAAAAGGCCGACCGGCTCTATGGTCTCAAGATCGGCGCCGATGATTATGTAACCAAGCCATTCGATATTGACGAACTGGTACTCCGCATACGGAATATCATACGCCGCCGCCAGCCGCAACAGGGTGCGCACAATGAGATTGAACTCGGAAAAATCAAGCTGCACCGCGATTCGCTGAAGCTGGTGATCGGTGATGAAAAAGAAATCCAGCTTACGCCACGCGAAGCTGAACTGCTGGAATATTTGTTCAAGAATGCCAACCGGGTTATTAAAAGAGAAGAAATACTGATGCAATTGTGGGGTAAGAATGATTATTTCCTCGGGCGCAGCCTGGATGTGTTTATATCGCGGCTAAGAAAACACCTGGGCAATAATGAGCAGATCAGTATTACGAATATTTATGGAGTAGGGTTTATGTTTAATGTGAAGTAAGTATCTGAAGCAGGATGGTGCGCACCAATCCTGCTTCAGACATACTCCTAAGGCAGTAACTCCGCCAGTTTTTCTTCCAGTTCTTTTCCGCGTAAGTTCTTTGCTATGATGCGTCCTTCACGATCTACCAGGAAGTTGGTGGGAATGGAGCGAATGCCATAGCGTACGGCCAGGTCATTTTTCCATCCTTTCAGATCACTTACCTGCTGCCAGGGCAAACCATCGGCGGCAATGGCTTTCAGCCAGCGGTCTTTTTTATCATCCAGCGAAACACCGAGTACTTCAAATCCTTTTGCGTGGTACTTTTTGTAGGCTGCCACCAGAAAAGGGTTTTCCTTTCTGCAGGGCCCGCACCAGCTTGCCCAGAAATCTACCAGCACATATTTTCCCCGGAACGATTGCAGCGATACGGGTTTGCCGCTGGTGTCTGCCTGCGTGAATGCCGGTATAGCTCCTATCGCGGTGCGTGCGGCAATGGTACGGTATTGGGTTAACTGTTTTCCATAAACGCTTTTTAGTGCTGCCGGCTTCAGTTGCGGATAAAGCCGCTCCACCATGCGGGGATTGGCATAGTTTACAAAGCGATCAATGATCACAAACGGGGCTACAGGACTGGCTGCATGTTGTATTACAAAGGCCGCAAACAGGCTGTCGGCTTCCGCACCCAGCTCCTTTAATTCCTTTGCGGCCGCTTCATAGGCAAGGGAGTCGCCGGCCTTGTGGGCTGCATCTATGCGGCGATAGATAGGGCCTGCTTTCTGGTGTATGTATTGAAAGGTTTTCGCGTATGCTTCATACACCTTGTGTGCAGCAGAGCCGTTTACTTTTGTATAAGACCGTGCCGTATCCGTTTCTACGGTAATGGCTGTATTCTCTACAAACAGTCCCAAACCGCCCCGTATGCCCCGGAACCGCAGTGAAGCATACACGGCGCCGGGCACTTTACCTTTGATGGTAAAGCGGCCATCCTGCATCAGTACAGAATCCTGCACTGTTTTATCGCTGACCGAGTAGCTGAAATATACTTTGCCTGCGGTTGCACCCGCTACCGTGCCGGAAATGGTGAATCCTTTTTGCGCAGCTACCGGAGAAACCGCAAGAAACAACATTACCAACGCGACCAGTGGCCCGGTGAATTGCTTATGTTTCAAAACCATGTCTTGTTCAGTTTTTTTACTACTTATGTGTTATTGTTTATAGGCTATGTCTACAATTCTTCCAAATCCGCCATGTACCTGCGAATAGGTACCGTTTTCTATTTCACCCAGCAGACTGATCTTAAAGAGATATACTTTACTTTCCGTACCATTCCAGGTAGCGGCAGCCATGGTGTTGCCCTGGGCAAACTTCATATGGATCAGCTCCTCTCCTGCCGGAAATGTAAAGACCGGCACGGTGGTATTGGAGGTTGTTTCATGACGATAGAGCTGATTTCCTACACCGTAAAAAATATGCGGGCTTACAGCGCTCGATACCATTGCTGTAGACTGGAGAATATCCGGCGCATTCATGGGTTGCATAAACACTGTTACTTCGGGTGAAGAAGTAACACTTTGCAAACGCAGTAAATGGGGCGTATTGGCATTGTCCTTAAATACCGCGTTGAAGGTATAATCCACATTGGCTTTGTCCATATACAGCAGTTCCATACCCACATTGTTCAGGTCGGCCACGGTGCTGGCATTGGCAGGAAATCCGGTAAGCGCTGCGTTGCCTACAATATAGAAACGTTGCTGCTGGTTGTCGTAGATGAAGGGATAACTGCGCGCATGCAACACATAGCGGGTGGCTGTATAGTCCGGCGTGCCCTCGGGTGTAAGCAGTATGGCGCCAAATTTCTTTTGTCCCGGGAAACCGCCTGCCATGGCGCTGTATACTTTTCCATCCTTATTGATGAACACGCCCAGACTACCCCAGGTAGTGCCGGCTGCAGAAAACCAGTTCAATGTAAGTGGTTGGATCGTTGCAGGCGGATTAAAAAAGAGCATGTCGAAATTCCACATACGCGTCATTTTCTGAAAGTCCAGTTCCACACCGCTGTTCTCATTCGACAGGAATATTTTCTGCGTATACGGACCCATGCCGTCGTCTACGGTGAAGGGGGTAAGGTCTATTTTAACAGGTTTGCCATTGCCCATGGGAATACCGGGATTAAGGCTGGAGTATACATTATGTACCAGCGTGCCATTGGGCAAAAGCATGGAAAAATCACCGCCATCCGGCAAATCTTCCAGGAACATCCAGCCCTGCGAAAAACGGTTCAGCACTTTGAGGTTGATCATGGCAAAAGCGCTGACACGTGTAGTGGTATCCGTTACCTTCAACGTGAGGCGATACTCTCCTCCCAGTGAAAAATCAGGTTCTGCCAGCGGCACGTCCAGGTTTCGCATATGGGCAATGACCTTCGGTGGTGACGCCAGGTTGGCGCCGCTGTTTTCAAAGATGACCCACTCAAATACCAGGGCGTCTTCGTGGTGCGCCATGGTCTGTACAATCTCCGGTGTGAGGCGCAGGGTATCGCCGTGATTCAATATGGTGTCCTGGTTGTGCCTGAGGCCGGGCAAACTAACCGTGATCCTGTTGATCTCGTGGTAAGTGTAATTGCCTTTGTCTTTATAACAACCGGTCAGCAGCGCTATCAGCAATACCGGCAGTGATGTATATCGTAAAACAATTCTTTTCATGTACAATGATTTAATGCATTAAGGAAATGTCACCTGCTCCCCGTTCTCATCTATCAGCGGGCCATTGGCCTGCTCGTATTCATACAGGGCGAGCCGCACCGCCTGGCTTACATACGACATAACGCCCGGTGTGGTGCCCAGTGCGTCATCCCAGTCGGTTTTGCCGGTGGTCTGGATCACAAAACGGAACTTCACTTCTGAATACGTGCCCAGGTAAGTGGCCAGGCAACAATCCCAACGCGTAGGTTTCAACAAATAATCGTTCAGCACCACTTTGTATTGCAGGCGCGTTTTTTTGTAGATGGTGCCGGGGATATCATCATATCCCGGTTTGAAATCTTTTGATTCCACCACGGTGAAATCAATGGTCACCAGGCTGTCTTTCAAACCCGGCTTACGGTATAGAATAACCGGTATTTGTGTCTGATACTGGTGGGCCGGCATCACCAGCGGACCAAGATCAAAATGATAGCCGCGCACAGCTGATGAAGTATCTGCAATAGCCAGTCCGATTTCCCGGTCATAGTCTGTAGCCGTTCCCATGATGCGCATGGTAAGAAAAACCGTATCTGTCATCTTGTTGTCGGGTTGAATGGCGAATGAATAAATGACACTGTCGGCATTGGTCACATATTTACTGAAGTACACGCGCGGGTCTTCCCGGTACATCAGCTTTTCACTTTTTTTACAGCCTGCCAGCGCCAGTATCAGCAGTGTACTGCACAGTATATGTATTGAAAAGGATTTCATTGTTCTGATTGTTTTTATTTACCAAATTCCAGTTCAGCCAGCGGAAGCGGGAATACATATTTTGCTTCCGACATGGGATTGCCCACGCCATCAGGGATGGTCACTACATTCCTGCGTTTATAGTAGTAGAAGAGTTGACCTTCTCCATACATTTCCTTGCGGTATTCCTTTTGAATTTCCGCCATCAGCTCTGTGCCGGTCAGCGTGGTAGCAAGTGCAGGCAGGAGGCGTGCCGTGCGCACAGCGTTCAGGTAGGCTACGCCATCGGCGGTGGCGGGCGCCGTTTCCGCAGCAATGAAGTAGAGTTCAGGCAGGCGAATGACCGGCACCAGGCGTTGCTTTACGTTGGTGGGCATATCGCTGTGGTATTTTTTCGAGTATACCACACTGGCAGTGAGCTGTGTCCAGAAAATCTGCTGGTCAACCCGCCGGATATCCGATCCATAGCCCGGCACGGATGCTTCATGCATGGCGTCCAGCTTTGCACGGGTACTGAAAAGATCGGTGGTTTCGGTGGAGTTGCTGCTTTGTTTGAAGAGCAGATCAGCGGTGGATTTCAAGTCTGATACATACAAGGAAAATACATGTTCACGGCTCAGCGTTAGGTCAGCAGTAACCAGGGTAGCATCACCGCTGAATTCGCCCGGTTGCATAAAGCGGAACTGTTCGCTGCTAATCACTTCATTGGCGTAGGCAAAGGCCTTCTCCTTCTCCCCTTTGTACAGGTACAGCCGGGCCAGTAAGGCTTTCACCGCCCAGTAGTTGAGATGGTTCTGCCGGTACATCGTCACCAGGTCCAGCGACGTTACGCCCTGGTTATCGGCTATCTGGTCAATATCCGGATATGCCGCCAGCAGTGTTTCGGCAGCAACCAGGTCCTGTTCGCACTTATTCAATACCCCTTCCACTGTCAGCCGCTGCGCCGGCGATACGGTAAACAGTTCCATATAGGGAATGGCCGGCGCCTGTGCATTGGCGCCATCCAGCCAGGCAGGTGCAAACATGCGCAGGAGATCAAAATGCATCAACGCACGCAGGCCCAATGCTTCTCCCTTTACCAGGTTGTAGATATTGCCCTTCAGCACATCTTTGCGACTGTCAACATTTTTCAGAATATAGTTTGCCTGTGCAATGGCAGCATACATGTTGCTCCAGATATCGCTGATCATCTGCTGTACGTTCACGCCCGTAGTGCCGTTATAAGTGTAATTGTACCGGGCCAGCTGACCATAATGCGTACTGGTGTTGGATTTGTTTTCGTAATACTGCGCCAGCACATCCAGCATACCAAAACTCAGGTTGTTGCCATACAGCTGCTGACCGGCTGCTTTAGTATAGATACCGAACAAGGCATCTGTAAAGCCCTGTTGGGTAGAGAACTGCTCTTCTTCTTTCACCTGTGTCTGCGGCGTTACATCCAGCCATTTTTTACAGCCGGCAAAAGCAGGCAGCAGCAACAGGAGCAGGTATTTTGCTATTGTATTTGTATTCATGTTCATGTCCGTTAAAAAGTGGTTTGTAACTGAAGCGTATAGGTATGACTGAAAGGATAATCCAGTCCGCGTTCGCGGTCAATACCGGAGATACGAAAGAGGTTACCGGTAAAGAAGGTAATCTTCGTTTGCTGCACACCCAGACGTTTATTCAGCTGATCGGGGAAGCGGTAGTATACTGACAGGCTTTCGCAACTGAGCAGGTTGTCGTTCTGTACAAAGCGCGAGGTGGCATAGGTGACCACATTGCTCACGCCGCCCTGGTTTACCAGTCCGCGGAAGAAAGTATGATCGCCGGGTTGCAGCCACCGTTCGTCATTCACACGGCGGTCAACATTGTAATACTGGAACGCAACATTCTCCACACGATCAACCAGCGTCTGGTTGTACGCCTGCCCCCCCACGCGGAAACGGAAATACACGTTCATACCAATGCCTTTGATCTCCACATTGGAACCGAAGGTGCCCTCTACATCGGGACGCGCGTCGCCGGTGATCACCTGGTCGAGCGGGTTCCATACGGTAGTAAGTTTTCCTTCGCGGTTCACAAAAATTTCCAGGCCGGTAGAAGGATCTATACCCAGCGAAGGAACGGCCCAGATGGCAGTGGTGCTTTGCCCTACGGCATAGCGGGTCAAAGGTTTGCTGCTGTACGAGCTGTTGGCGGCCTTATTCATTTCTTCCAGTGTATTGGAAACCTGTTTGATTTTGGTTTTTACACTGAAGGCGTTCACAAAAACGGCCCACATATCGCGGCCTGTTGGTTTTGATATAAGGTTGAGGCGCGCCGCCAGTTCCCATCCTTTCGAACTCAGGTCACCAATATTTTCACTATAGGAACTGAAACCGGTGGAAGGCGCTGTAGCTACTGAACCGATACTGCCTTTGGTAGTTTCAACAAAATAATTAACGGTCATATCTAACCGATTCCATAAGGTGATGTCTGCCCCGAAATTTGATTTGGCCGTTTTTTGCCAGGCCAGCGAGCGGTTGCCAAAGCCCAGCAGGTAGGTACCGATCACGCCGCGGTATTCCTGGCTGGTGTAGTAGCGACTGGTAGGCAAACCGAGAAAGCTTTCAAAATTCTGCGAGCCGGTATAACCGAATGAATAGCGCAATTTCAGGCGATTCACCACATCGGCATATCTGAACCAGCGCTCATTATGCAGGTTCCATCCTATGCCTGCGCTCCAGAAAGGCGCCATGCGTTTTTCGGTGCCGAACTGGCTGCTGCCATCCAGCCTGCCGGAAAGGTCTACCAGGTAGCGGCTGTCGAAGGCATAGCTCAGGTTGGCCAGGTAACCGATCAGTCGCGCAATGCTTTCCGTGCCGGTAGGTTTGCTGTTGAGCGGAAACTGGTTGCCGAGCGTGAGCTGATCGAGACGGGGATTGGGAAAACCCTGTACGGTAAACGATTCGGTATTGAACTTCGATTCCTGGAAATTAAAACCCAGCGTACCAAAGAAGAGATGACGATCAATTTGTTTGTTCATATCGGCAGTGAGCATGCCTTCTGTGCTGATACGTTTTCCATAGCCTTTGGTATAGGAACCTTTTTCAAAAGTGGGCACAGACACGAAGGAGCTGTGTTGTGCAGGCAGGAACAAATCCTGTTCATCGCGCTGATTGCTGTACGCCAGTCGTCCGGTGACGCGCAACCATTGCAGGGCCTGCCATTGCACAAAAAAGTTGTTGACGAAATTCTGATACGTTGTCTGGTCTACGATGTTCAGTTGTGCGTTATATAACGGGTTCACGGGTCTGCCTGGTCCGCGTCCGTCGAGATTATCATACTGATCGAAGGTGGTCAGACGCACGCCGGCATTGTTGCGCACATCTTCCAGGTACACTTTCAGATTGCCTTCCTCATCGTACGGCGTCCAATACGGATTCAGCCGGGTGTATTGCGTAAAGGTGCCATAGGGAGAGTTGGTGGCCTTGTTGAAGTTCATGGTAAAGTCGTTGCGGAAGATGAAATTCTTCACGCGGTACGACAGGAAGGTATTGGCCATGATGTTCTGCCGGCCCGATCCTTTCATCACCCCGGCGCGATCGCTGAAGGTGCCGCTCAGTCCGTACTGCACGTCACCGGCGCCGCCTTCAAGGTACAGGTTGTGCTTTTGCCCGATGCCGGTGCGCAGCGGCTGCGACAACCAGTCTGTATTCACCCCGCGTTGAACGGCGGACATACGTTCGCTGAAATAGTACGCCAGGTTTTCGCGGTTCTGATTAAAGTTGTGTTCATACACGCCGGTCTTGCGCTCGAGCTCGAGCTTTTCTGCAGCATTCAGCAAATGATAGCCGGTCAGATCGGGCGCTTCTACTTCGAGATTGCCATTATAGCTCAGGCGCAATTTGCCGCTTTGCGGACGCAGGGTTTCAATTACAATCACGCCGTTCGCTGCGCGGGAACCATAAATGGAAGTAGCGGCCGCATCCTTCAGGATATCCACTTTGATCACCCGGTTCATGTCCAGGTCGTTGATGCGCTGCATGGGCACTTCAAAGCCGTCGAGGATAAAAAGGGGCGCATTGGGAGAATTGGTATAGTTGAATGGATTGGGTTGTGCTGCCTGGCTAACGTCTACCAGGCTATTGCCGCCACGCAACACAACTTCCGGAAGTTTATTGGGATCAGAACCTATGATGATGTTTTCAGGGATCTGGAAAGCGGGGTCCAATGTCTGCAAGGCATTCAGCAGGTTGCCATTGGTAACTTTTGAAAGGTCTTCCGCAGTAAATGATGTAGAAGCGCCGGTGAAATTGGCTTTATTTCGTTTATATATTCCTGTTACCACCATTTCTTTCATGGAAACGGGTGTGGCTACCAGGCGTACGTGGATATCGTCGCCATCCTTTACGGAAATTTCCTGCGACTCATATCCCACGGAAGAAACTACCAGCACGCTGCCTTTTTCGGCAGTAACAGTAAACTCGCCTTCCCTGCCGGTAGACACTCCTTTTTTACTGCCCTTCAGCATTACGCTGGCGCCTACGATGGGTTCGCCGGATTTGCTGTCGGTAACGCGGCCTTTCACGGTAATCAGCGGAATTGCTTCTTCCACAGTTTTGTCCATGGCGAAGCGTGGCAGTTCCCGCTCTTTTACCACAATAATTTTTCCTATGATGCGCCAGGTAAGATTGGTACTGCTGAAGCACGCATTGAGCGCCTGTTCCAGCGGCACTTCTTTTACCTGCACAGTAATGGGACCGGTTTTCTTTGCAAGATCACTTTCATACCAGCAGTCGTAACCGGTTTGTTTCCTGATCTCCCGGAAAACTTTTTCCAGGGAAGCATTTCTGGCTGATAGCGATACTGTTTGCGAAAAACCTGCGGCGCTGAGCTGCAAGGTCCCTGCAAGCAGTAAAATAGCTGTCAACTTCATAATAAGCAGCGGTTTGGTGAATAGTTCTTTTGCACGCAGAACTATGGTTGCGTGTAAATGCATAACTTCGATTAGTTTGGGTTTTTGAATGTCAGATTCCGCAATAGCGGCAATTCATCAGCTGATAATCCGGATTCTTTTCCGGGATCAGCGGCAACCTAAACGCACAGCCGTTCCGGTGGCACCCGGAGCGGTTTTTGTTTTCGGCGCCAGCAACAATAAAGTTTTAAAGGTTTAGTAAATACAAACAAGCAATCGTGCTCACGCTTTTACCCGCAGCGTTTTTCCTTCGATGGCAAACTGAAAACCGCTGAGCTCGAGCACTTTCAGGAATTCGGTTAATCTGGTATTTCTGGACAGATCGGCAGTGAATTTTTTTTGCGGAACCGGAATATCGTATTGCACCTCCACATCGTACCAGCGCGAAACCTGTCGCATGATATCGGCAAAAGGCGTTTCGTTGAACTGAAAACGGCCTTTCATCCAGGCAATGGGATCAATGGCAGGCTCCATCAGTACCGGTTTAATATCCGGTACATTGGCTGCACGCATCATGGCCACCTGCTGACCAGGCGTCATAGTCAATACATCATTTGCCTGCTCACCGGAAGCATGGATCGCTTTCAGTCGCACTTTTCCTTCCAGTAATGAAGTAGTGCTGTAGGGTTCGTCGCTGTAGCAATTAATATTGAAGCTTGTACCCAGCACCTCCACTACTGCCTGTGAAGCAGCGTTTGCGGGGAAGGCCACTTCAAATGGTTTGGAAGGATCCGTGGCCACCTCGAAATACACTTCGCCGGTGATGGATACCTGGCGTTTATCCGGACCAAATACAATGGGGTATTGAATAGAAGAAGCGGCATTCAGCCACACTTTACTGCCGTCAGGCAATACCAGCTGAAACTGGCGGCCACGCGGGGTGGACAGCAGGTTGGTAAGCGTTGCAGCAGCCGGAGCGGAGGTAGCACTATTGTACCTGATCATACCCGCTTCTTTGGAAACAGCCACGGCGCCCTGCTGTGCAATCACGCCGTTTGCCGCACTGTCCAGCACAATGCGCCTGCCATCGGCCAGGGTAAGTACGGCGCCATTGGAAGCTGGCAGGGCGTCGTGCATCAGCGGCGTTTGTACCAGGGGCACCGTCTCCTGTTGTTCGCCGGAAGTAAGCCACCATGCTGCCATCACGATTAACAAAACAGCGGCAGCTGCAGCCGCCAAACGGAGGAGCCGGATAATAGCCGGGCGACGATGCTGCCTTTGTTCATAGGTCTGCACCAGTTGCCGGATATGTTCAGTAAGAGCAGGTGAAACGGGATCGAAGTGAGCTTGTTCCTGCAACAGCGCTTCATACTGCAACAGCACCTGCTGCTGCGCAGCGCTGCTCAGCGAATGAAACCAATCATTGAACTGTTGATGGTCTTCGGGCGTAGTATTGCCCGCAGCAAATTTTCTAAGCAGTTGTTCCTGGTCCATAACAAGGCGCTACATTATGTACACGTACAAAACGGCGTAATGGCCCACTCCTTCTCAAATTTTTTTTACCAGCCAGAGAATGAGCAGCGTCATCCATTCACCATTTTTCAGGAGCGACAATTTGATGAGGGCTGTGGCGGCGTATAATTGCT
>Ga0164243_10002424_pt1 | contig 30868 bp, 25 predicted proteins | sample OricompcompostOP_FD_108781 | JGI IMG/M metagenome (GOLD analysis project Ga0164243, IMG submission 108781) | Organic Plus compost microbial communities from Emeryville, California, USA - Original compost - Organic plus compost (OP) | ecosystem: Engineered > Solid waste > Mixed feedstock >... | reverse complement strand
GGTGCGAGGCGCGCCGCCAGCTCCTGATCCGGATCGAGCTCGATGCGCACCGGCAGCCGCTGGGTCACCTTGGTGAAGTTGCCGGTCGCGTTGTCCGGTTTCAGCACGCTGAACTCGGCGCCGGTCGCGGGCGAGAAGCGCTCGACATGCCCGGTCAGGACCGCATCGTCCAGGGCGTCCACGGTGATCGTCGCCTTCTGGCCGACCTTCATGGCCGCGAGCTGAGTTTCCTTGAAGTTGGCGTTGATCCAGACCGATTTCGGCACGAGCGCCATGAGCTGAGTGCCGGCGGTGACGTACTGGCCGAGACGGGCGCCGACCTCGCCGATGCGGCCGTCCTGGGGCGCGTGGATGCGGGTGTTCTCGAGATCGATCTCGGCCAGCCGGACCGCGGCTTCGGCGGACTGGACGGCGGCTTCCAGCGACTGCCGGCCGACGATCGTTGCGGCCACGTCCTGCCGGGCGACCTCCAGCGATGCCTTGGCCTGGTCCAGCGCGGCCCGCGCCTGCTCCAGGGCGGCCCGGGCAAGGTCCGCATCCCGGGCCGTGGAGACGCCCCGGTCGACAAGCTGCTTGATCCGCTCCCATTCCGCCTCGGCCGTGGCAAGCGCGGCCTCGGCGCCGGCAACCTCCGCCTCGGCGGCGGCGACCCTCGCCTCGTTCGACCGGCGCTCCTGCTCTGACGCGGCAAGCGCGGCCTCGGCGCCGGCCAGCGTCGACCGCGCCTGCCGAAGCTTCTGTTCGAAGATGCGATCGTCGAGGCGGACCAGCAGCTGGCCCGCCTTCACTTCCTGGAAATCCTGGACGGCGACCTCGGCGACATATCCCGCAAGCTGCGGGCTGATGAGGGTGACCGAGCCGCGCACATAGGCGTTGTCGGTCGTCTGGACGGAGCCGACAAAGGGCGGCAGGTCCCAGGCGTAAAGGATGAGAAGGATGCCGGCGCATCCGGCAAGGACTGCGGCGACGGTCGCCGACGATTTCAGGATCTTCAGCATGGGAGGAGCGTGTCGAAGGTCATGCGGTGGCGGGTTCCGGCGTCATCCGCTGCCTGGCCGCCCTGACCGCGACATGGATAATCAGGGCGACGAGCGCCAGCGTGGCGACGCACGCGACAAGAAGGAACAGGTCGTTGTAGGCGAGGACGCTGGCCTCCCGAGTCGCCTGGGTGCTGAGCAGGCGCAGCCCCTCGGCCTGTCGCAGGGCGGGGTCGGTGATCACCTGCGCATAGGCGCCGCTGAGCGCGTTCACTCGCTGGGCGGCGACGGGATCGGAGAGGGCGAGGTGCCCGATCAGCTCGTTCAGATGCACGTTCTGGCGCAGGACGACGAAGCTGCCGAGAAGAGAGCTGCCCAGGAGGCCGCCGATGCTCTGGGTCGTCAGGAAGACGATGACGAAGCTGAGGATGTAGTGCCGCCCGCGCTTCAGGGTCGTCATCAGCCCGAGATGCAGCGCGGCCGGCATGAACAGCGCCGAGGCCGCAGCGATCAGCGCCTGGCTGACATACATTTGCGCCGGCCGGGTCAGATTCGTCGCCTGCGCGTCCATGAGAGCGCCGGCCGCCAGGAGCATGAGCGCGACCATATGGATCGCTGGCTCCCTGCCGGGTTTCAGGACGAGGGCGCAGGCCAGCCCCGCGGCGATCGTGGCGCCGGTGACGATCCAGAGAAGGGTCGACATCTGCTCGTTCAGAAGCCCCAGCGCCTGGAAGAAGTAGAAGGCGCCCGACGTCTGTTCCGAAAGCGCGATCCGGAAGACGAGAAGCGCGCCGGTGAAGACCAGCATCTCCCGGCTGACGAGCCAGCGGAAATCGACCAGAGGGGTCTTCCGGTTGAGCTCTATGGCGACGGCGACCGTGAGGGCGGCCGCCGCGACCGCGAGCGACACGCCCAGCCACGGCGCTTCGGTCCACCACTTGATCCGTCCGAAGCAGAGCACGATCGCGGTCAGGCCGAAGCCGAGGGCGATCATGAGATAGCTCACGATGTCCATCGGCTGGATCACCTTTTCCCGCGGCACCGGGGTCAGGGGAAGCAGGTAGACGACGGCGAAGCTCAAGAGCGCCATCGCCACCTCGATGAGGTAGAGCCCGTGCCACCCGTGATCGAGCAGGGTGGGAGAGACCAGGCGGGCGACCGGCATGCCGAGCCCGAGCACGACCATCACGAGCGGCAGTGCGACGCTCAGCTTCCTTGCCGGCGGAAACGGCTCGAGCATGTAGAGGAAGCACAGCGTCGACATGGGCGCCGCGGCGGCGCCGGCGATGAACCGGACGATGATCGCCGAGGACAGCTCGTCGACGGCGAGGTGCAGGGTCGAGACCAGAAGAAAGATGGGGATGCTGATCTCGGCGAAGCGCCTCAGCCCGAACTGGGTGCGGATCTTGATCAGAAGGAGGGTCAGGCTGACGTTCGGCGCCATGTAGGCGGCCACGAGCCACATGACCTCGGCGGTGGTTGCGCCGAAGGCTCCCTGGAGCTGGGGGATGTTCGCCGATATGAGATTGTTGCCCAACCCCTGGGCGAGGCCCAGGATCGTCGCGCCCAGCACATAGACGAGCGTCCGCCACAAGGGCATGCCGTCCGGCGCCGGTGCCGACGCCGCGGGTGCGGGCGGTACGGGCCGTTCCTCCCGGGCTTCGGGGGCGGCCGACGGTCCGGGCGTCTCCGCCCGGGATCCGGGAGAGGGCCGTAGAACGCTTTCGACGGTGGCGGCTGGCGTGGACATGGGGGCGACTCCGGCCGTGCCTATTTCATCGACTCCAGCCGGGCCGAGATTTGCCTCAGCACCCGGATCGCAACCTCCAGGTCCTTCGCGGCGACACCGGCCAGCGCCTCGTCGCGGATGGCGTAGGCGTGGTTCCGGATCTCTTCCGCCTGGCGGCGCGCGGCCGCGCTCAGCGTCACTTGCTTGGCACGGCGGTCGCCCTCGACCACCCGGCGTTCGACCATGCCCTGGCGTTCCAGCCCGTCCAGCAGGCGGACCATGGTCGCGTTCTCGATTCCCAGCTGGTCGGCCAGGTCCTTCTGGGTCAGGCCGTCCTGATCCATCAGGTGCAGGAGAGTGCGCGCACGGGCAAGCGTCAGCCCTTGCGTCTTCACGCGGGCGTCGAAGAGGGTCCGCCATTTGCGGCTGACCTTGGAAAGCTGGTCGACGAATTCGGTTTTCATGTCGGAGATGCCGTCGCAGACGGGTGTGCCTACGGTTAGCGATCACATAATAAGCTTCCTATCTATATGCAAGCGTCTTTTCGAGGCGAACAACTTTCCAAGGGGGATCAGTTCGTCGTAACCGGCCGGGACCGCATCCGGGACACGGTCTCCCGTTCAGCCCGCTTGCAGCGCATGGGCGGCAGGCCGCGGTCCATGAGATCCATGTCCTCAAGGACCATGTCGCCCATCTTCTTGAAAGCCGTGTCCAGCGCCCCGGCCCGGTGGGCCGAGCGCAGGAAGCCCGGCAGCCTGCGCACCGGATGGTCGGGGGCAAGCGGCTCTTCGGGAAAGACGTCGCTCGCCGCCAGGATGCGCCCCTCCCGGACGGCCTCCATCAGCGCCTCGAAATCGACGACGTCGGCGCGGCTCAGCAGCACGAAAAGGGCCCCGGGGCGCATCTTCGCGAAGGCCTCCCGGCCAAGGAAGCCGCGGTTCTCGGTCGTGACGGCGGCGACCACGAAGACGGCGTCGCTCTGCGCCAGGACCTCGTCCAGGGAGGCCGGCAGAACCCCGGCCTCCGCCAGCAAGGAGGGCGGCAGCCAGGGGTCGAAGACGCGGATGCGGGCCCGGAAGCCCGACAGCAGCCGGTTGAGGGCGCGCCCCAGGTCGCCGAACCCGATGATCCCGATCTCGCCTCCCGACAGCAGCCTTGCCCCCCGGTTGCCGGCGCCGCCCCAGAGTTCCCGGCCCTCGCGGAACGCAAGGTCGGCGTCGACCACCCCGCGGGCCAGCGCCAGGGCAAGCGCGAGGCCCAGCTCCGCGACGGGCTCGGCGAAGACGGCGCCGGTGGTGACGACGTGGATGCCGCGCTGGAACAGGACCTCGTAAGGCATGTTGTCCACGAGGTTCGTCTCCACGTTGAAAATGCAGGCAAGCGCTCCCATCCGGTCCAGCGTCTCCCGTGACAGCGGGGGCTGGCCGATGATGTAGCGCGCCCGGGCCAGCACGTCGTCGCCCAGGCCGTCGATCCGCAGCGGATCGGCCTCCCGGACGTCGTAGCGGTCGTGAAGCAGGCGCCGCGCCTCCGGCCCGAAGATGAGGTCGAGCGTGCGCGGGGCCGGCGCGCTGATGACGAGCGGCTTCGGCGTTTCGGACATCATGTTCCCTCCCTTGCCTCTATCTTGGTATCATCATTATCGAAAATGAGAAATATTTAGCCATGCCGGTCCGCCGGTCAGGGCCGGAAACGCGCAACTGGAACGGGAGGAAGCGATGGGTCGAAGGCTGGCGACAATCCGTGGATCCGCCCTGGCGCTTGCCCTGGCGGTCATGTCGACGGGACCGGGCGTGCTTGCCGAGGACGGCCAGTACGCCGTCCTCATGAAGACGCTTTCCAATCCCTTCTGGGGGGCCATGGGGCAGGGCGTGGAGGACGGGGCGAAGGAGGCGGGGATCGACTATTTCATCCAGGCGGTCGAAAGCGACCAGGCGGCCGAACCCCAGCTCAATGTCTGCAACACGATGCTGGAGCGCCAGCCGGTCGCCATGATCACGGCGGCGATCAATTCCACGAATCTGCTGCCCTGCCTGAAGACCGCGCAGGATCGGGGCATCCCGATCGTCGATCTCGACGCCAATCTCGATCCGGCGGTGCTCGAGGCCGAAGGGATCGAGATCGCCTTCCGCATCGGATCCGACAATGTTGCGGCGGGCGCCCAGGGCGCGGAATACCTGGTTTCCCGGCTGGGCGCCGAGGCGACCGGGCCGGTCCTGGTCATCGAAGGGCTGTCGGGCAACATCACCGGCCAGCGCCGGGCGCAGGGCTTCGCCCAGCGCCTCGGGGAGCTTGCTCCAGGGCTGGAGATTGTCGCCTCGCTTCCCGGCGACTGGGATCGCGGCAAGGCCGCGTCGATCACCAACGACATCCTCACCCGCCATCCGGACCTGGTCGCGATCTTCGCGGCCAATGACGGGATGGCCCTGGGGGCGGTGGAGGCCGTCTATGCCGCGGGGCTGGGCGACCAGGTGACGATCATCGGCGTCGACGGCAACTCGGATGCGGTGAAGTCGATCCGCGACGGGCGTCTGAACGCGTCCGTCGCCCAGCTTCCCTATCTGGTCGGCAAGCAGGCCGTCGAGAACGTGAAGAAGGTTCTCGCCGGCGAGACGGTGCCGAAGGACATCGCGGTGCCGACCCTGGTCTTGACCCGGGAGGTTCTGGAGGAAGGGTCCGAGCCCCTGCTGCAATACGTGAAATAGCCGGGACCGGAGCGGCGGCCTCGAACCCGACTGCCGCTCCTTCCTCTCCGTTCGGGAGATGTCATGAGCAGCGAACTGGCAAGACCCGGGCTCTGGACGCGGGCCCAGCGCGGTTCGGTCGAGCGGCTGCACATCCGCCTCGAATCGCTGCTGGTGCTGCTGGCCCTCGCCGCGGTGATGGCGGCGCTGTCTCCCTATTTCCTTTCGTTCAGCAACTTCCTCAACATCCTGTTGGCCACGTCGACGATCGGCATCCTCGCGATCGCGGCGACCTTCGTGATCAGTGCGGGCGGGCTCGATCTCTCGCTCGGCTCGGTCATGGGCCTGTCCGGGGTGGCCGGGGCCTTCGTGACGGTCAATCTGGGAGTCCCCTGGGGGCTCGGCGTTCTCGCCTGCATCCTCACAGGGGCGCTGGCCGGAACGGTCAACGGGCAGCTCGTGACGCGGGCTCTGGTGCCGGCCTTCATCGTCACGCTCGGAATGCTGGGCATCGCCCGCGGCCTCGCCCTCGTGATTTCGGGCGGACGCGTGATCTACGGCCTGCCGCCGGAGCTGCTCTATCTCGGACAGGGGCGGCCCTTCGGCATCCCGATGCCGGTCGTCATCTTCGTCGCGACCGCGATCGTCGCCCATTGCGTGCTGGCCTACACGCGCTTCGGCCGGCACACGCTCGCGATCGGCGACAGCGAGGGTGCCGCCCGGGCGGCCGGCATCCGCGTCGACCGCCACCGGCGGGTGCTCTACACCCTTTCCGGCGCGCTAGCCGGGCTGGCCGGAATGCTGTTCATGGCGCGGATCAATTCGGGCGATCCGACGGCCGGGCTGAACTACGAGCTAACCGCGATCACGGCCGCGATCATCGGCGGCACCAACCTGTTCGGAGGACGCGGGTCCATCCTCGGGACCATGATCGGCGCCCTCATCATGGGCGTGCTGCAGAACGGGCTGAACCTGCTCGCCGTCCAGTCCTACTACCAGCAGATGGCGATCGGGGCGGTGCTGATCCTCGCCGTCTTCATCGACCAGTATCAGATCCGCAAGGAGACCCGGTCATGACGCTGCTGCGGCTGTCGGGCATCCGCAAGAGCTTCGGCGCGGTCCAGGTGCTCCACGGGGTGGATCTGGATGTCGGGCGCGGCGAGGTGGTCGGGCTGGTGGGCGACAACGGCGCCGGCAAGTCAACCCTGATGAAGACAATCACCGGCATCCACCGGGCCGATGCCGGCGAGATCGAGTTCGAGGGGCGGAGCATCCTGGACCTGGATCCGGGCCAGCGGCGCGCGCTCGGGATCGAGATGATCTATCAGGACCTGTCGCTCGCCCGGCAGCAGGACGTGGCCAGCAACATCTTCCTCGGCCGCGAGCCGACGAAGAAATGGTTTGGAATCATTCCGGGCATCGTGGACCGGGCCGCGATGGACCGGCAGGCGGCGGAGATGATCCGGCGGCTCGGCGCCCATCTGCCGGCGATGAACCGTGCCGTCGGCTCCTTCTCCGGCGGGCAGCAGCAGACCGTCGCCATCGCCCGGGCGCTAACCTTCGATCCGAAGCTGGTCATCATGGACGAACCGACGGCCGCGCTCGCGGTGCGCGAGGTCCAGGGCGTCCTCGACCTGATCCGGCGCCTGAAGTCCGAAGGCATCGCGGTCATCCTGATCTCGCACCGGCTGAACGACGTGCTGGCGGTGACCGACCGCATCGTCGTGCTGCGGCATGGCCGCGCGGCCGCCGATCTGGAGACCGCGCGGACCGACATGAACGAGGTCGTCGCCTGCATCGTCGGCGGGTCGGGCGCCCAGGCCGCGGCCGCGCATGAAGGCAGGGGCGCCGCGACTTGAGACTCCTCCTTGTCCGGGAAGGCGCGGCCTGCCCGGCGTCCGGTCCCTTCCCTCGGCAAGGACGCGGTTGATCCGCACCGCGCCCGCCGCCATGCTGGCGCCTTCCGATCGGCGCCGGAGACCCGGCGCCGGTTCCTCGCCGACCGACGTTGAGCACCATGGACCAAGACGTTTCCGCCTGCCTGGGCGCGGATCTCCTCTCGCAGCTTGCCGCGATCGTCGGACCGGACGGGATCCTGAGCGGGGACGCGCTGGCCCCGGTCGACCCGGGATACGATCCCGCCAATCTCGCGGCCGGGCTGATGCTGTCCCCACGTTCGGCGGAGGAGGTCTCTCGCATCCTGGCCCTCTGCCAGGCAATGGCGATCCCGGTCGTGCCCCAGGGCGGCCGGACGGGGCTGGTGGCCGGCGGCGTGACGAGCCCCGGCGAAATCATCCTCTCGACCCGTCGCCTGGACCGGATCGTCGAGATCGACCCGGTGGGCCGGACGGCCCTCGTCGAGGCGGGCGTCACGCTGGAAGCCCTGCAGGAGGCAGCGGCCCGGCACGGCCTTTCGCCGGGCATCGACCTCGCCGCCCGGGGCAGCGCGACGATCGGGGGCATGATCGCGACCAATGCCGGCGGGATCGAAGCTTTCCGCCACGGAACCATGCGCGACCGCCTGCTCGGGATCGAGTTCGTGCTGGCCGACGGGACGGTGGTCTCCGACTTGGGCCGCGTCCTCAAGAACAATACCGGATACGACCTCAAGGACCTCGTCGCCGGTTCGGAAGGCACCCTCGGAGTCGTCACCCGCGCGGTCCTGCGGCTCGATCGGGCGACCCGGCCGGCGGCGACCGCGCTGCTGGCGCTGCCGTCGATCGACGACGCGCTTGCGGTCGCGAATCGGCTGCGCGATCGCTTCGCCGGCCGGCTCCGGGCGCTCGAGGTGATGTGGCGCGACTACGCCGCGGCCGTGGCCGGACAGCACGGCCAGGCCTTGGCCGATTTCGGCATCGCCGAACAGCCCCTTTATCTCCTGGTCGAGCTGGACCGGGACGAGGACCTGGATATCGCCGAAAAGCTGGCGCTGGAGCTGGAGACGCTGGCCGACAGGGGCGTCGTCGCCGATGCCGTCATCGCCCAGAACGAACGCCAGCGCCGCATGCTCTGGCTGATCCGGGAGGATTCGGAGGCGATCGAGCGGGCCTGGCCCGGCGCGCAGTCCTTCGACGTGTCGGTCCCGCTGCCGGCGCTGGGATCCTATGCGGACCGGATCGCAAGGGAGTTGCCGGCGCTGTCGTGGGCCTTCGGGTCTTCATCTTCGGCCACCTGGCCGATGGCAATCTGCACGTGATGGTCGGCAGCCCCGAGGGCGATCCCGGAGATCATGCCGACGGGATCGAAGCGATCCTCTATGACGGGCTGGACGCGATCGGCGGCGCCTTCTCGGCCGAGCACGGGATCGGCCGGGAGAAGCTCGCCGCCCTCGTGCGCTACGGCAATCCGGCGAAGCGCGCCGCCATGCGCGCGATCAAGTCCGCGCTTGATCCCCGGGGCATCCTCAATCCCGGCAAGATGATCGTCTGAGCAGGGCATCCCCGCCGGCGGCAGGGATGCCCATCGTCCATCCTCAGCGGTCGAGGCCGGCGAGGAGGACGTATTTCATCTCGACGAACTCCTCGATGCCGTGGCGCGAGCCCTCGCGGCCGAGCCCCGATTCCTTGACGCCGCCGAAGGGCGCAAGCTCGGTCGACAGAAGCCCGGAATTGACGGCGACCATGCCGTATTCCAGGGCCTCCACGACGCGGAAGACCCGGCCCAGATCGCGGGCGTAGAAATAGGCGGCAAGGCCGAAGGGCGTGTCGTTCGCCTGGGCGATCACGTCCGCCTCGTCCCGGAAGCGGTAGACGGGCGCGACCGGGCCGAAGGTCTCCTCCCGGGTCACGTCCATGTCGGGGCTCACCTCGGCCAGCACCGTCGGCTGGAAGAAGGTGCGCCCCAGCGTGTGGCGGTCGCCGCCCGTGACCACCTTCGCGCCCTTCGCCACGGCGTCGGCAATGTGCCGCTCGACCTTCTCCACGGCCTCGGCGTTGATCAGCGGTCCCTGGACGACCCCGGTCTCCACGCCGTTGCCGACCTTGAGCCGGGCCACCTTCTCGGCAAAGGCCTGGACGAAGCGGTCGTAGATCCCGTCCTGGACATAGATCCGGTTCGCGCAGACGCAGGTCTGGCCCATGTTGCGGAACTTGGCCGCGACCGCGCCCTCCACCGCGGCATCCAGGTCGGCATCGTCGAAGACGATGAAGGGGGCGTTGCCGCCCAGTTCCAGCCCGACCTTCTTCACCGTTCCCGCCGCCTGGCGCATGAGCAGCTTGCCGACTTCGGTCGAACCCGTGAAGCCGACGAAACGGACGGCCGGGTGCTCGGTGAAGACCCGGCCGATGGCCGGGGCGTCGCCGGTCAGCACGTTGAAGACCCCGGCCGGGATGCCGGCGCGTTCGGCCAGGACGGCGATCGCAAGCGCGGTGAGGGGCGTTTCCGGCGCCGGCTTGACCACGGCGGTGCAGCCGGCGGCCAGGGCCGGGGCGACCTTGCGCGTGATCATGGCGGCCGGGAAGTTCCACGGCGTGATTGCGGCCACCACCCCGATCGGCTGGCGGATCACCATGATTCGCGCATCGGTCCTATGGGTGGGAATGGTCTCGCCGTAGATGCGCTTCGCTTCCTCGGCATAGTACTCGACGAAGGACGCGGCATAGTCGACCTCGCCCAGGGCCTCGGCCAGCGGCTTGCCCTGCTCGCTGGTCATGAGCAGCGCAAGATCCTCGCGATGGGCGATCAGGAGGTCGAACCATCGCCGCAGGATGGCGGAGCGTTCCTTCGCCGTTTTCCCGGCCCAGGCCGGGAAGGCCGCCGCCGCCGCTTCGACGGCCTGCGTGGCTTCCGTTTCGCCGAAGCGCGGGACGCGGGCGATGACTTCGCCCGTCGCCGGATTCTCGACCGGGTCGGCCGGCGTGCCGGTCCAGGCGCCGGCGACATAGCAGCGGTCCCGCAACAGGGTCGGATCCTTCAATGCAACCATGATCGTCTCTTCAGGAAGTGAAAGCGGAAGAAAGCCCGGCTAGGGGAGTAGCGAGCCGCTTGCCGCGCGCATGATGGCTGCGCGTCGGATTTCGACAGGTACTGCTGTCGTGCTCACGAATGCCCCCGGTCTGCCCAATCGTTTCGCCAGCATTCCGGAGAGCCGGCCCCCGAGGCAAACAAATTGTTTGTCGTCTTGTTTGTAGCCGCCCTTCGGAACACCGGCGGGCGATGCAGGACTATGCCCGCGGCGATGCAGTCCCGCCGGGTCAGGTCTGCGCAAGGCGGCCATGATCCGCGGCCATGAGGATCGTCATACGGGAGCGGTGGACAGAGGCCGGATTCGGCGGCCGGGAACACGATCTGCTGGCTTCCGGCGCCTTGTTCATACAATCTTAACGGTAACGACCTTGCGGCGTGCCGCCCCGAGGAGGCCGGGAATCCGGTCCCGTGGGCTGCCACCGACCCGGCACGGGGTTCTCTTGCCGGGTGCGCCGACAAAGGACGAACGACCGGGAGGGAGCCTGAAGACATGGTGCTATCGCCGAATGTCCGGGATCAAAGCATATCGACACGGGAGAGGGGGGCCGGGGGACGCAACGGCAGGCCCCCTGTGTCCGGCGTTGCCGGTGCCGCGGCAGGGCCGGACATGCACAATCCGATTCTGCCCCCGGTCGTCCAGATGCTACCGCTCGCGCTGCTGCGGACGCGGGAGGCGATGATGATCCATTTCCGGCCGGCTCTCCGGGCACGCGGTCTGACCGAGCAGCAATGGCGCGTGCTGCGCGTCCTGGAGGAAGAACCGCTGGACGCGACCACGATCGCGGAGCGGGTCTGCCTGCTGGCGCCCAGCCTTTCCCGGATTCTCAAGGGCTTGGTGGACTTGGGCATGGTCGAACGGATCAGGACCAGCCGCGGGCCGCGGCGCCGGCGGATCGCGCTGACGGAAAAGGGACGGGCCCTGATCGAGGAGCTGGCGCCCGAAATGAGCCGCGAGCACGCCCGGCTGAGGGCGCGGCTGGGCGACGACTACGATGCCCTGCGCGACCTTCTGGCCAGGGTCGAACGGGCGCTGACGCCACCCGGCTGACCGGGCGCGCCCGGTGCCGGCGGAGCGATCGGCGGTCGCGTCAGGGGCGGCCACCCGTCCCTGCCGGGAGGTCCGGCCGGACATGGGCCAGGCGGTGCAGCAGGAACGCGGTGGCGAACGCCGCCAGGGCCAGCACCACCGGAACGGCCGGCGGCGGGCACAGGGCGGCCGCGACCGCAAGCAGGACAAGGGCGACGTTCAGCGCGAGAATCCGCAAGGACACCGCCGCATGGGGAAGCCCGGCCTGCACGGCCCGCTGGTAGAAATGCTCTCGGTGCGCCTGCCAGACCTTCTCGCCCCGGAAGGCGCGCCGCAGCAGCGTGACCGTTGCGTCGGCCAGGTGATAGGCGGGAAGGATCAGGGCCGGCGCCCACAGCCCTTCCGTGGCTGCGGTCAGCAAAAGTCCGCCGGTCAGGAATCCGACGGGCACGCTGCCGACATCGCCCAGGAAGATCCGGGCCGGCTGCCAGTTCCAGATCAGGAAGCCCAGCATCGCGCCGCCCAGGACCGCCGCCTGGAGCGGAAGCGTCCCGTCCGTCCCGGCCAGAAGGGTGACGAGGACGAGGCCGACCGCGATCGAGGCGGTCTCGATCCCGGTGATACCGTCGATCCCGTCCATGAAATTGTACAGGTTGACGAACCATACCCATCCGATTCCGGCGACAATCCGGTCCGCCCAGAAGGGCAGCAGTCCCTGGAACACCAGGGCGTCGTGGGGCAGCGCCGCCAGCCCCAGCGCGACGGCCGCCATATGGGCGGCGAAGCGCGGCACGGGCGAAAGATTCCGGAGGTCGTCCAGCCAGGACACGAGGACCAGAAGGACCGCTCCGGACAGCGGCAGCAGCTGCGGCGGGCGGCCGGTCACGAAACCGGCGGCGATCCAGAGCGGCAGCACGGTCAGGACGACCGCCCATCCGCCGCCCAGGGCGCGCGGCTCCCGGTGGCTCGACCGTTCGTTCGGGCGGTCGACGAAATTCCGGCGCCGGGCGACGTTCAGAACGATCCAGGTCATGAGCCCCGCGATCGGGATCGCGGTGACCAGCCAGACAGCGGCGCTCAACGGGGATATCGGGGTCATGGCCCTGTGCCGATCGGCCCTTGCTACGTCGATCGCGCACTTACAGCATCGGGCCGGGCGAAATGCAACGGCCTGCCCCGGCGGCCGGGCGATCGTTCCTGTCGCCGGGATGCGGGAACTCTCAGGACCGAAAACGGTTGGTTGAACGCTTCGGGGCAGGGGCGCGGGTTGCGGGCGTCGCGCTCTCCGGCAGGCCGGCGCCCCGGACCGATGCCACGGATTTGCCGGAGATCGGCGTGAGGATCGGACGGTGCGGTTCTCCGGGGGTGGCCGAGGCAGGCTCCGGAAAGCGGTCGCGCCGCCCCGTGAGCATCGCCGCCTTCCGGCCCTTGCCCGGCAACATCAGGGACCATGGCCGCCCCATGTGTGGAATAGCTGGCAAGTTCCGTTTCTCCGGGGATCCGGTCGATCCCGCCGAGATCTCGAGGATGTGCGGCCGGATCGTCCATCGCGGGCCGGATGCCGAGGGCGTGCATGTCGGCCCCTGGATCGGTCTCGGCCAGCGCCGACTCTCGATCATCGATCTCAGCGACCGGGCCAATCCGCCCCTGTCCAACGAGGACGGGACGATCTGGATCGTGCTGAACGGGGAGATCTACAACTACCGGGAACTGCGCGAGGAGCTGATCGGGCGCGGCCACGTCTTCGGGACCTCTTCCGATACGGAGGTCATCGTCCACGCCTATGAGGAGTTCGGGCCGGACTGCGTCTCCCGCTTTAACGGCATGTTCGCCTTCGCCCTCTGGGACGGACGGCAGCGGCGGCTGTTCGCCGCGCGGGACCGGTTCGGCGAGAAGCCCTTCTTTTATGCTCCGACCGGCCGGACGCTCGTCTTCGGGTCCCAGCCGAAGACGATCCTGGAGGATCCGGATCTGACCGCCGAACCGGACTTCGCGGCGATCGACGCCTATCTGACGCTGCAATATGTGCCGAGCCCGGCAAGCGCCTTCGCCGGCATCCGCAAGCTGCCGCCCGGCCACATCCTGCTCTGCGGGACGGACGGGCGGCTCCGTATCGAGCCCTACTGGGCGCCGCCGGCGCCGGCCCCGTCGTCGGCCGGGCGGGAGATGCTGCGCCGGCGGCTCCGCGATCGGCTGGAGGAAGCGGTCGCCTCCCGGATGGTCGCCGACGTGCCGGTCGGCGCGTTCCTCAGCGGCGGGATCGATTCCGCCACCGTCGTCGCCCTGATGGCCCGGTACAGCAGCGCTCCGGTCAAGACCTTCTCGATCGGCTTCGGCGAGCCCGGGTTCAACGAGCTGCCTTTCGCCGCGATGGTGGCGCGGCGCTACGGTACCGACCATCGGGAACTGGTGGTCGAACCGGGCGACGGTGCCCTCGTGACTGAGCTCGTGCGCCACTACAACGAACCCTTCGCCGATTCCTCCGCGCTTCCGACCTACTACGTCTCGGCGCTGGCGCGGTCGGAGGTGACCGTGGCGCTGAGCGGCGACGGCGGCGACGAGAGCTTCGGCGGGTATGAACGGTACGGGCGCGTCCTGGCCTGGCAGGCCGTGGACAGGGTGCCCGCCGCGATCCGCAGGGCCGGGGCGGGCGCCGTCCGGGCCCTTGCCGAGGCGCTTCCCGATCCGAATCTCGGGGCCCGGATGGAACGCGCGGCGACGATGGTCGAAGCCGACCTGCCCGAGCGTTACCGGCTGCAGTTCTCGACCTTCAAGCCGCAGGAGAAGCGGGCGCTCTATACCCCGGAATTCAGGTCGAAGCTGGCGGAGCCGGGGGCGGCGGGGGACCTCTTCCTGGCCGCGAACGACGACCCCCTGGCCTGGATGACGCGCCACGACCAGCGCCACTATCTGCCCGACTGCCTGATGGTCAAGGCGGACATCGCCTCGATGGCGCACAGCCTGGAACTCCGCGCGCCGCTCCTGGACCACCGGCTGGTCGAATTCGCGGCCACGATCCCGAGCGGTCTCAAGCGCAACGGGCATGAGGGCAAGCTGATACTCAAGGAAGCGGTCGCCGACCTCCTGCCGCTGGCGCTTCTCGATCGGCCGAAGACCGGGTTCGGGATTCCCTTGGCCCATTGGCTCAGGACCTCCTGGTCCGATCTCCTGCGCGCGACCCTGTGCGACGACCGGGCGACCCGAAGGGGGATCTTCGACCCGCAGCGGCTTGCCCTGATGGTGGACCAGCATCTTGCCGGCAGCCGCGACTGGAGCAACCGGCTCTGGGCGGCGCTGATGCTCGAGCTGTGGTTCCGCGAGTTCATCGACTGATGACGAGACCGCGCTTAGCCTCCCTTGCCGGGAACGACTGGGCGAAGCCTCCGGCATCGCCCGGCGCGCTTCATCTCCGGTTCCTGCGCGGCGTCACCTGGAACGTCGTCGGCGCCCTTTTCATGCAGGGCAGCGTCTTCCTGTCGAACGTCGCCATCGCCAACATCGTAGGCCAGAAGGGCTTCGGCGCCGTCAGCATCATCTACAGCGCGCTCCTGATGGTCATGAACGTGGCGCAGATCGCGACCGGCGTGACCGCGACGAAATATGTCGCGGAGTTCCGCAACTCCGACAAGGCGCGGGCCGGGCGGATCGTCGGCCTGTGCTCGATCCTGTCCTGGACCGCCGGCGCCGTTTCCACCCTGCTGGTCGCCCTGGGCACGCCCGTTGCTACGGCGATCCTGGGCGATCCGGCGCTCGCGGCGCTGCTGCCGCTCGGCGCCGTCTTCATCCTGTTCTCGGTCGCGAACGGGTTCCAGGTCGGGGCGCTGGCCGGGCTCGAGGCCTATGACGTGATCGCCAGGTTCGGCATCGTCCAGGGCGTCCTTCATTTGCTCATCTGCGTGGCCGGGGCATGGACCGGCGGCGTCGAAGGCGCGATCCTCGGCATCGTCGTCAGCAGCTTCGTCCGCTGGGCGCTGTTCGCCTTTGGCCTTTCCCGGGAGCTGCGGCGCCACGGGATCGTCGTCTCGTTCAGGGGCGCGGCGGCGGAATGGCGTGAGATCTACCGCTTCGTTCTTCCCGGCGCGCTCGGACTGCTCCTCTATCCGGCCGTCTGGGGAACGAATGCCCTTCTGGTCCGGGAGCCCTCGGGGCTGGAGCAGATGGCGCTGTTCGCGGCGGCGCTGAACTTCAAGACCATCGTCCTGTTCCTGCCCCAGCTTTTCAACAAGGTCGGCATGGCCGTGCTGACCAACCAGAAGGGGGTCGGCAACGCGACGGACTATCACCGCGCCTTCCGCCTGAACGTGGCGGTCTGCGCCGTCGGCAGCGCCCTGGCCGGGATTCCGATCGCGATCCTGGGCCGCTGGCTGCTCGCGCTTTTCGGCGAAGGGTTCGAGCAGGGGCATGTGGTGCTCGCCGTGCTCATGGCCGGGGCCGTGATCGAGGCCGTGGCCACGGCCGTCTATCAGCCCGTCCAATCCCAGGGGCGGATGTGGCTTTCCTTTTTCTGGATCGTGCTGCCGCGGGACCTCACCATGGTCGTGCTGGCATTCCTCCTGATTCCGAATTTCGGCGCGCTCGGGCTTGCCTTCGCCCATGCGGGCATGGCCACGGTCGCCTTGTCCGTGACCCTTGCCCTGGTCTTCACCTTGCGGCTGCACCGCCTGTGACGGGGGTCGCGGCCGGAACCGGAGACGCCACTTCCATGCATCTTCCCGCGATCCTGAAGGGCACCGCCAGTTTCGTGCTGCCGGGTTCGGTCTACAGCCGACACACCGGCGGGTCGGATTCGGCGCGCTACTGCTATTCGGTGTTCCTGAGGCATCTCTCGATCCTGGGCCGGCTGGGGCTCGACACGCCGCTCTCGTCCGTGGCCGAACTGGGGCCCGGGGACTCGCTCGGCATCGGCATTGCCGCCGTGGTCGCGGGGGCAGAGCGTTACCGCGCCTTCGACGTCAAGGCGTTTGCCGCGAACGACCGCAACCTCGCCGTCTTCGACGAGCTGACGGCGCTGTTCCGGGAACGCGCGCCGATCCCTTCCGAATCGGAATTTCCGGAAATCAAGCCCCCGCTCGACGCCCATGACTTTCCCTCCGATCTTCTGAACCACGCCCGGCTCGAAGCCGCGCTCTTGCCCGGCCGGATCGAGCGGCTGCGGCGGGAGATCGCCGCCATCGGGACGCCGGGGGAGGGTTGCGTCAGCTATGCCGCGCCCTGGCATGATGACGACCGGATCGCCGCCGGCAGCGTCGACTGGATCCTCTCCCAGGCGGTGATGGAGCATGTCGACGATCTTGAGGGCACCTATGCCGCCTGCTGGCGCTGGCTCCGGCCGGGCGGGGTGATGTCCCACCAGATCGACTTCAAGAGCCATGGCACGGCGCCCCAGTGGAACGGGCACTGGGCCTTTTCCGATTTCGCCTGGCGGCTGGTGCGGGGCGCGCGCCCCTATCTGATCAACCGCCAGCCCCATTCGGTCCACGTGGACCTGATGATGCGGGCGGGGTTCGAGATCCTCTGCGACCGGACGTTCCGCAGTTCGGGCGGCCTGCCGCGCGAACGGCTGGCCGGCCGCTACCGATCGCTGTCGGACGACGATCTGGCGACGTCCGGCGCCTTCATCGTCGCCCGCAAGCCGCTGGCCGCTTGAGCCTGGCGGGTCGAACGAAGCCGGTCGCATGCGCATCCTCAATTGCATCCCGGCACTGGTCGGAGGCGGGGCGGAAACCCAGCTCGCCTATCTCTCGGCCGCACTCGCCTCCCGGGGGCACGAGGTCCATGTCGCGTTCTGGGACCGGTCCCCGGTTCCGGAGCGGTATCGGGAAGCGGGGGTCCATCTGCACCCGTTCCATACCGAAAGCCTCTACGATCCCCGCCAGGTTTTCCGGCTTGTCGGGGCCATCCGCAGGATCCGGCCCGACATCGTGCAGAGCTGGCTCCTGCAGATGGACGTGGTGGCGGGGCTGGCGGCCCGGATTGCGGGCGTCCCCTGGGTGCTTCGGGAGCCGACCTCGGCGCTGGCCTGGCAGGGCGGGGCGAAGCCGGCTTTGCGCGCCCGGATCGCGCGGGGTGCCGCCGCCGTCGTCTCGAATTCCGCCGGCGGCGACGAATACTGGCGCACCCGCTTGCCGCCGGAGCGGCGTCGCATCATTCCGAACGGCATCCCCGTCGACGAGATCGAGCGGGCGAGCCTTGCGGACTCGGAGGGGCTGGACCTTCCCTCCGTCGTGCCGCTGATCCTCTATGCGGGACGATTCGTCGCCGCCAAGAATCCGGCGGTCATGGCGGACGCCCTGATCCGGCTCTCGCGCCGCCGGTCCTTCGTCGCCGCCCTGTGCGGGGACGGCCCCGAGCGGGCCTCCGTCGAGCAGCGGGTCCGGGAAGCCGGCCTTTCCCGGCAGATCCTGCTCCCCGGCGTGGTCCGCCCCGTCTGGCCCCTGATGCGGCGGGCCCGGCTTTTCCTCTCGCTCAGCCGTTTCGAAGGCCAGCCGAACGCCGTACTGGAGGCCATGGCCTGCGGCTGCCCGGTCATGGTCTCCGACATACCGGCGCATCGCGCCTTCCTGGACGACGGCACCGCCTTCCTGGTCGGGCATGAGGACCCGGAAGCGGTGGCCGAACAGCTTGATCGGGTACTTGCCGATCCGGGGGCGCTGGATCGTCGGGCGGCGGCCGGGCAGGCGCGGGTCCGGGACTTCTCCGTGGACCGGATGGCGCTCTCATACGAGGAGCTCTACCGGCGGATCCTCAAGGAAAGCCGACGGTCCTGACCCGTCGTCCGACACCGGTCACCGGTCGGACCAGACGGCGAGCTCGTAGCCTTCGGGATCGGCGAAATGGAAGCGGCGGCCGCCGGGGAAGGAGAAGATCGGCTTCACGATGCGTCCGCCCGCGGCCTCCACGCGGTCGCGGACGGATTCGAGGTCGTCGGCATAAAGGATGACGAGCGGGCCGCCCGGCCTTCCGGTTCCGCCGCCCGCGAAACCGCCGGTCAACCGGCCGTCCGAGAACTCGCAATAGGCGGGGCCGTAGTCCTTGAACGTCCAGCCGAAGGCGGTTCCATAGAAGCGCTTCGCGCGATCGATGTCCTCGACCTGGAATTCGACATAGTCGATCGCGCAGTTCCTGTCCGTGGCGGGCATGGGAGAGGCTCCGTTGAGCATGGGTGGATGCATGCCGATTCTGCCCCATCGGCCGACGGGATGCTTGAACGAAACGGCCATGGGCGTCGCGGCGGACCTTCTGCGCGCCGCCGCCGGTTTCCTCCGTACCCCGATCTGCTCTAGGATCGGCCCACCGAACAGATCAGGGACGCTTTGCCCGTGAGCACCACAGATAAGGTCCTGGCGGCCATCGACGCCGGTTTCGACGGAAGTCTGGCGCGGCTTCTCGAGTTCCTGCGCCTGCCCAGCATCTCCACCGATCCGGCCTATCGCCCTCATTGCCGGGCGGCCGCCGAATGGCTGGCCGCGACCCTGGTCGATGCCGGTTTCGAGGCCGAGATCCGGACGACCCCCGGCCAGCCGATGGTGACCGGGCATGCGAAGGACACGGCGGCCGGCGCGGCCGGGCCGACGGTCCTCTTCTACGGCCATTACGACGTCCAGCCCGCCGATCCGCTGGACCTGTGGCAGGCGCCGCCCTTCGAGCCCTTCGTGGAGACGGGGCCGGACGGCGTGAAGCGCATCCGCGGCCGGGGCGCGTCGGACGACAAGGGCCAGCTCATGACCTTCGTCGAGGCATGCCGGGCGTGGCGGCAGGTCACGGGGTCGCTGCCGCTTGCCGTCAGGCTGCTGTTCGAGGGCGAGGAGGAATCCGGCAGCCCGAGCCTCGTTCCCTTCCTCGAGGCCCATCGTCAGGACCTCCAGGCGGATCTGGCGCTCGTCTGCGACACGACCCAGTGGGACGCGGATACCCCGGCGATCGTCACCAGCCTGCGAGGCATGGTCTATGAACAGGTGACGATCATCGGACCGTCCAGGGATCTGCACTCGGGCATGTATGGCGGTCCGGCGCGGAATCCGATCAATCTCCTGGCCCGGATCCTTGCCGATCTGCACGATTCGGACGGCCGGGTGACGCTGCCGGGATTCTATGACGGCGTGCCCGAGACGCCGGAGGCGCTGAAGGCGCAGTGGCGCGAGCTGGGCTTCGACGAAGCCGCCTTCCTGGGGGAGGTGGGCCTAAGCGTACCGGCGGGCGAGCGGGACCGCAGCGTGCTCGAGAAGATCTGGGCGCGGCCGACCTGCGACGTGAACGGCATCTGGGGCGGCTACACGGGCGAGGGCAGCAAGACGGTGATCCCGTCCCGGGCCTCCGCCAAGGTGTCCTTCCGGCTGGTCGGCACGCAGGATCCGGTCCGCATCAGCAAGGCCTTTCACGATTTCGTGCGGTCGCGGCTGCCGGCCGACTGCACGGCGGAGTTCTGGTCGCGCGATGGCTCACCCGCAATCTCGCTGCCGATCGACGGCCGCGAGGTCGCCCGCGCCCGCGACGCGCTGGAGGCCGAATGGGGCAGGGCGCCGGTGATGATGGGATCCGGCGGCTCGATCCCCGTGGTCGGCCATTTCAAGCGGCTTCTCGGCATGGATTCGCTGATGATCGGCTTCGCGCTGGAGGACGACCAGATCCACAGCCCGAACGAGAAATACGACCTGAAGAGCTTCCACAAGGGCATCCGGTCCTGGGCGCGGGTGCTGGGCGCGCTGGCCGGGGTGTGAGCGGCGGAACCGATAGAGAGCGGACGTTGCGAGCCGGTCGACCCCAGGGGTTCCGGTTCGGGGGCGAGCGGCGGACGGCGCGGCTGGAGATCCGGCGCCGACTCAGCGGCGCGGCCCTGCCCTCGCCAGCCGCTACGATAAGATTACCGCCATCTGCCGCGGCACATCGATTTCGCCGCGGCGTCCGGCCGGGCCCTGACGGGCCTAGTTGGTAACCTGCACGTAGTCGCCATCAGCGTTCCGGCACCATAAGGCCGTTTCCGAGACGGTCGTGTCACCAGCGTTGAGGTTGGTGGTCGCCTCCCGGCAGATGGTATCTGCGGGCAGGTTGGAAACGATCTCTTCATTCAACGTCTGCATTTGCCGCGCTTCGAAGATCAGGTCATCGACCGGGCCGAGAGAGGCGATCTGGATGTCCGCCGACTTCTGTCCGTCAGGGCTTACCCATCGGGCCGATGAATTCTGCTCTGAAGCGGAGGCAAGCGCCTTCTGCGTCGTGCTGTAGAGTTGCTCTTGCTCCTGTCGAGTCAGATAGCTGGCGAGCTGGTGGCCGATGAGGCTGCCGGCGAGCGTGCCGATGGCTACCGCAACGACACGACCGGATCCGTTGCCGAACTGACTTCCGACGGCAGCACCCGCTATGCCTCCGGCGAGAGTTCCCAGAAGCTGGGCCTGTTCCTGGTTCATCTGACAACCCGAAACGGTGATCGCGCCGGCGAGCGCTAGGGCGAAAGAATGCGTGCGAAATCCAGAGATTTTCATCGTTTTCTCTCTATTGATTGGCTTCGCTTCGGCCGCTCCTAACGGACTATCCGTTTCGCGCTCAGCGGGAAGACCGCAGGCTGGCCGTCGACCAGTTCCTCGCCCTCAAAGCCGATGTTTCCAGTCAGGACGTCGATCGTGCCTCGAAGAGCGATATGTTCCTCGGGTGTGGTGGTCAGAGTTCCTGTGGCCGTAACTGCGTCAAGGACGCACGTACCATCGGCCTGGCAGAGAAGCTCGCCCGAAATCAGTGAAGAAACCGCGCTCCCGAAGGTGATGTAGCTGTCCTGCAATTCCCCGTCGGCATTTGCGGCTAAGTGCATGCGTCCGATCACGGTCCGATCCTGCACCGAGGCTTCGACGTCATAGGAATGTATGGCGACGGGGAGGGTGGCCGGCGCGGTCAGTTCGGACCCGAGCGCTACGAGATGACCTTTGGCTCCATCCGTGAAGGCGGCCCAGAACGCCCGTGTGTTTTCGAGCGACAGCCCGCTGCTGTTGCCGGTGTCGCCGAATCCAAAGGCATAGACCATCGCATGCTGCAGGTTCAGGCCAAGTTGCTTGGCAATCTCAGCACTTGCGGCAGCTGAATCAGAATCGGGCGCGAATCCGTACTCGCTATTCTCGACCATGTCGGAATATATGATGACCCGCAGGTTGGCGGCCCGTCGTCCGAACCGACCTTCGTCGGCTGCCAAAGCCCGAATGATCTGTTTCGGCACGACCGTGGACGGGGAAGCGCCGGCCGGCCGCATGGCGGCGGTGTAGATTTGGCTGAGTCCGTTCCCGAACCCCTGGCGAAAGACCTGCTGCTGGGTTTCCAATACCTTCAGCGGATGCTTCTGTAGCAGATACGTTTCGGCTTCGAGCTTTTCCTGCTGCTCTTGGCTATAAGCCGGCCAACATCCGGCCCAGATCTCAGATACCCGCCCCTGTTCGGGAGAGAGCCGAAGCAGAGTGACCCGTTCGCTGGGCATCAAGCTGGAGAGCAGCTTGGCGTCTATCCGCTCGGCCCAAGCGGTTGAGCCCTCAACCATCATGGCGTCGTCGATATAGATAATGGTCTCGCGGTCTGCCGAAACCTCGCAGAACCCTGAAATGTCGTATTCGTCATTGCCAAAGAAGGCATGCGCTTGCGTCGCCACGAAAACGAGTGCCGCGGCGAGTATTCCGAATCTGCCTTTGGTCATGGTTGGTCTTCCCGCCGATTTCATCCGATCGCAGCTCGGACGTCTTCTATGGGCACGTTGATTTCGAGTGCCTGATAGTCCTGTGGAAGGATCAGCGCTCCGCCCCTGTTCAGGCGGGTTTCGTTGCCGTTTGCGATCATCGCTGCGGTGAGCATGTACTGATAGTCCGCCACATACTCCTTCAGGCGCCTTTCGCACTCCTTGAGGAGAGCCGCGGAGCGGCTGTCCACCTGATCGCGTTGATCGCGAAAGATGCGCGCGGCTTCATGCTGGGCTTTCGCGATGTTCCGCTTCGCCTTGATCTCCTTTTCAAGCTGCCCGACCGTCGTTCGGATTTCGCTATCCACCGGAGCGCGCGCCTTCTGGAAGCGCTTGGTGGCCACGAGTTTCCGACGTAGGGCCGCGGTGAAGTCGGGATTGGTGTCGTGGACCCAATAAGCGATAGCTGTGCCAAGCACCCAGACGAGCACGTTGGCAATCACGCTCATCAGCACTTTCTGCGTCACGTTCACGGTCGGCAGAGCCGTGTGGCCAAGCAGGGAGCTGCCTCCGCCAAATGCTTTGGCGATGATGTCCATTGCCCAGGAATACCGGTTCCACCCGACGAAGGTGAGAGCGCCAATCAGGCCGAAAGAGACGACGCCGAGCCAGACAATCTTGGTGACCTTCTTGCGGTCGGAAATATCATCGCCGAAGAAGTGTTCGCGCTGTTTGAGAACGGTACCGTGCTCGTGAGAAGCGACAGCCACGGCCAACGCTACCGCTATCGTAAAGCCGGCGGCCATTGCTGGCGCGCCGAAGTTTGCAAGGAACGCCTCGTAGTTGACGAGCCACTCGACGGCGCCGATGGCAACCAAGATGATTATATATAGCCAGATCGGGAAATTCTTCGCCGGGCGCTGTCCTTCGGCTTCGTAGAACTCCTTGTATCTAGCATCGGCCTCTGTCTTTTCTTGAAGGATTTCGGCGTTTCGAACGTTTGAGAGCCACTTCGTTTCGACAACTTCTGCTGCCTTGCGGGCTTTTTCCTCAAGCTCGGCGATTTCTTTCTCCAGGTTCGAAACCGCTTCAATTTCCGCTTTGTGCGGTTGAAGGGCGGTTGAGAATGCGTCCCGTACTTGCGGCCACCCGCTCATGGCGCGAGACAAGGCCGTGAAGCACGTGTGCCGCATCCCAGGCGTCATGTCGTTCTTGTCGAGAATGATATGCTGCTTCGCCGCTGCCTCTTCGGTTGCGCTTTTCTGAATGGCGTCTTGGATTTCGGTGAGCGACGGCCAGTTTGGCGAGAAATCGATTGCCTCTTTGAAGGCTTTATCTGCTGTCGTCATATTCTTGTCGTAGGTTATCGGATACTATGTCGATGAGCGGGGCGCCGGATCAGAAGCTTCGGATCTGATGTCGCCGCGGTTCCCGCAATTTGATCTCGCGCTCGACCTGAACGCGGGTCGAAATGTCGATCGTTCGAGTGTCGGCAAGATCGTGGCTTGGCTGCTGGATTGCCTGAATGTCCTGTGCCTCGGGCCTGGTTGGGATGTGCTCGGTCGGCCGGAGAACGGCGACGCTTTCAGCAAAGTCAGGTGGCGCCGGCTGGTGACTTTCGACGCTCCTGACCTCGTGATTATCCAGCCAGTCGAGGTTGATTTCCCGTTCTTCGACAAGTCTCAGATTCGCTTCGTGGAAAGCGGAGATCATGAACTCGACGCGACGGTTCTGTGCCCGTCCGGCATCCGTGGCGTTGGTGGTAATGGGTTGCCTTTCGCCGACGGCAATTGCCGCCATCTGAGTGATGCGGACGCCTCGCGAGGCAAGTTCGGCCATTACGTTGACGGCCCGCCTCGTCGATAGATCCATGTTGTAGGCGTCAGATCCGACGCTGTCGGTATGGCCAAGGATCAGGAGTTGCGTATCGGGTAGATCCCGCCTCATGCTCTCCGCGAGCACGTCGAGGAGTCGCGCCGAGTTCGGCTGGATCTGATCGCTGTTGAAGTCGAAGAAGGTGCGTTCAGGATAAACAATCCGGATCACCGGGACAGGGTAATGGACGCCAGGAACGATTCCGGGTGCGACTTGGAGATCTTCCTGGACGCTCGGCGCCGGCACGCCGAATTCGCGAGAGATGCGGACGAGGCGGTTGGCCCGGTCCTGCCACTCCCGTCGGATCGTCTCGGGCAGCGACTTAACTTCGAGGTTGGAGACGTAGTTTTCGTACTGGGCCGCGGTCCTGCTGCCTGTGCCCGGGGTGACGGTCTGGCACCCTGCGACGGCCAGGCCCACCGCAAGAACACAGAGAGGTCGCCCTATTCTTTCGAGGACAGTCCGCCAGATAGCGTTCGGGAGTCCTTCGCGGCTCCCGCATGTGTAGATCCGAACCATCCTAATGACGCCTCACCAATCGTCTTATGGAAAGGTCATTCCTGAAGAATGAAAGGTTAAATAACGGCGAATGCGGCTGAAGTGACGTTCCGGAGCGCCGGTCAAGGGGAAGGGGCCAAATGATTGAACAATCCTGTTGTCGGGGCGCAACGTAGCTATTCCTGCCGCCCTTGGCTTCTATAACGGGGCAAGGTTCGGTTCCGCAACGGTCCGGACGCAGCCGGATACCGGATCGGGAGACCGCTTCCGGGCGATCGCGCCGGTAAGACGATTCGCCGCTGACCCGCCGAATTCCCGAACTCGTCTCGTCTTCATCGCATTCTCCGCGCCGGGCATAGCCGCTCAACCCGGATCCCTGCAAGTTCAGCAGTCTACGCCTCGGCTGCGCAGAAGGACGGCGACCTGCAGCCCCGTGATCAAAGCCTCGGGCCGCCGGGCGCGGGGCATAATTCGCTGGCGGAAAATCATTCGATTGACTTAAATCCCGATCGGGTCCATGCTCCGCTCATGGACACCCGTCATTCCTCCCGCGTCGCCGACCGCAGCACGGCGGAGCGGGGCGATCTCACCCGGCAGAAGCTCCTTCTTGCCGCGATCGACGTCTTCGGCCGGCGCGGCTTCGACGGGGCGACGACGCGGGAGCTGGCACGCGCCGCGTCCGTCAACCTGCAGGCGATTCCCTATCATTTCGGCGGCAAGCAGGGGCTCTACATCGCTGCCGCCGAACATATCGCGACCATGATCGAGGCTCGTGTCGGGCCGGCACGGGATGCGGTCCGGCTGCGCCTGGAAGAGGCCCGGGCCGCGGCGACGCCGGTCGCGGCCGGCGATGCCCGGGAACTCCTGGCCCGCATTCTCGAGCGCATGGCCGAAATGTTCATCGCCCCCGAATCCGAGCCCTGGGCCCGCTTCCTGGTGCGGGAGCAGTTGGAGCCGACGGAAGCCTTCCAGCGGGTGTTCGGGAAGGTCATGAAGCCGCTTCTGGACCTTCTGGGAACGCTGGTCGGCCTCATCCTCGGGGAGGATCCGGAGTCCGAACATCTCCGGTTGAGGACGCTATCGCTCGTCGGCGCCCTGCTCGTCTTCCGGGTCGCCAATGCGGCGGCGATGGCCCATCTCGGCTGGTCTGCGGTCGGCCCGCCCGAAATGGACCGCGTCCGGGACTTGGCCCGCGAACTCGCGCTCTCGATCGAAAAGCCGCGGGGCAGGTCATGAGGGGCCGGGTCCTCCGTATCGCCCTTCCGGTTCTGGCCGTCGCGGTCATCGGGGCGCTGTGGCTGGGCATCCCGGCCCTGCGCGGCTGGACGGGAGAGGGGAACGGCCCGCCTGTCCTCTACGGTAATGTGGATATTCGGCAGGTGGATCTCGGATTCCGGGTCGGCGGGCGGATCGCGGAGATGGCCGTCGAGGAGGGGGACCCGGTCCGGGCCGGCGACGTGCTGGCCCGGCTGGACGACCGGCCCTATCGGGACGCGGTCGCCGCTGCGGAGGCCGAGGCGGCGGGCCGGACCGCGACCCTCTCCAAGCTCCAGGCCGGGGCGCGGCCGGAGGAGATCGCGCGCGCCCGGGCCATGCATGCGGAGCAGATGGCGCGGCTCGAGAATGCCGAGCTCGAATACCAACGGGCGCGGCAGCTGCAGGCTCGGGGCGCCATCCCGCAGGCGTCGCTGGACCAGGCACGGGCCGCCCGCGACATGGCGGCGGCGGGGGTGGCCTCGGCGCTGGAGGACTTGCGGCTCCTGGAGGAGGGAACGCGGAAGGAGGACCTGGATTTCGCCCGTGCCGAACTCCGCGCGGCCGAAGCCCGGCTTGCACGGGCCCGGACCGACCGTGCCGATGCCGAGCTTGCCGCGCCCGCCGACGGGATCGTCCTGTCCCGGGTACGCGAAGCCGGGGCCGTGGTCGCGCCGGGCGAGACCGTCTACGTCCTGTCGCTGACGCAGCCCGTCTGGGTGAGGGCCTATGTTCCGGAACCGCTTCTCGGCCGCATCCATCCCGGAATGGAGGTCGATGTGGTGACCGATACCGAACCGGACCGGCCCTATCGCGGCCGGATCGGCTTCATCTCCCCGGTCGCCGAATTCACGCCGAAGACCGTCGAGACGCCCGAGCTCCGGACCGACCTCGTCTACCGCCTGAGGGTGATCGTGGACCGGCCGGACGAGGGCCTGCGCCAGGGCATGCCCGTGACCGTGCGCCTGAGGGCAGGCTCAGGCGGAGCGGCCGGCGCGTCATGAGCGCCCCTTCCGCGGCAGGGCCGGCCGAGCTGGTCCGGCTGGCGGGCGTCACCAGGCGCTTCGGCGACGGTCCGCCGGCCCTCGACGCGGTGTCCGGGACGATCGAGGCGGGCGCGATCACCGGGATCGTCGGCCCGGACGGGGCCGGCAAGACCACGCTGATCCGGCTGATGGCGGGGCTGCTGCTGCCGGATGTCGGCACGGTCGAGGTGCTGGGCCACGACGCCCGGACCGGCCAGGCCGGCATCCATGCCGGAATCGGCTATATGCCTCAGCGCTTCGGGCTTTATGAGGACCTGTCGGTCCAGGAGAACCTGGATCTCCACGCAAGCCTCAGAGGCGTGCCCACGGCCGACCGGGCCGAGGTCTTCGCCCGGCTTCTCGCCCTCACCGATCTCGGCCGCTTCACCGACCGCATGGCCGGCAAGCTTTCCGGCGGCATGAAGCAGAAGCTGGGCCTCGCCTGCGCGCTCATGGGCCGGCCGCGCCTCTTGCTGCTGGACGAACCGTCGGTCGGCGTCGACCCGATCTCCCGGCGCGAGCTGTGGCGGATGGTCGGCGATCTGGCCCGCCAGGGCATCGGCATCGTCTGGTCCACGGCCTATCTCGACGAGGCCGAAGCCTGCGACCGCGTGCTGGTGCTGGACGGCGGCCGGCTGCTCTTCGCCGGCGACCCTGAGGGGCTTACGGCGCGCGTGGCGGATCGCGTCTTCAGGCTGTCCGGTTTCGAAGGGCGGCGACGCGCCGTTCTGGGCAGGGCGCTCGCCCATCCCGGGATCGTCGACGGCGTGGTCCAGGGCGACGCGATCCGCCTCGTCGTCCGGGACCGGAGCGTCCTTCCGGCCGTGATCGCCGATGCCGGGCCCGGGACGGCCGCGCTGCCGGCCCGCCCCCGCTTCGAGGACGCCTTCGTCGACATGCTGGGCGGCGGCCCGGGAGCGGGATCGGCGTTGGCGGAGGCCAGCCGGTTTCTCCCCCGGGACGACGCCCGCCCGGTCATCGACGCACGGGGGCTGACTCGGCGCTTCGGCGATTTCACCGCCGTCGACGACGTCACCTTCGAGATCCCGCGGGGGCAGATCTTCGGGCTTCTGGGCCCGAACGGCGCGGGCAAGTCCACGACCTTCCGGATGCTCTGCGGCCTCCTGAAGCCGAGCGGCGGGGACGCCCGCATCGCCGGCTACGACCTTCGGCGCCAGTCGGCGGCCGCCCGCAGCCGCATCGGCTACATGGCCCAGAAGTTCTCGCTCTACGACGATCTCACGGTCGCCCAGAACCTGGACTTCTTCGCCGGCGTCTACGGCCTGACCGGCGACCACAGGCGCCGGCGGATCGAGCTGGTAAGCGGGATCTTCGATCTCGGGCCGCGAGCCCGCCATCCGGCCCGCGACCTGCCGCTCGGCGTGAAGCAGAGGCTGGCGCTCGCCTGCGCCGTGATGCACGAGCCGGAAGTCCTGTTCCTGGACGAGCCGACCTCCGGCGTCGACCCGATCACCCGGCGGGAATTCTGGGCGCATATCAACGCCCTGGTCGAGAAGGGGGTGACCGTGCTGGTCACCACTCATTTCATGGACGAGGCGGAGTACTGCGACCGGATCGCGTTGATCTACCGCGGCCGCGCCATCGCGCTCGGCTCGCCCGAGGATCTGCGGCGGAGCGCGGCCGGGCCGGACCTGCCCGACCCGACCATGGAGGATGCGTTCATCGCCCTGGTGGAGGCATCGGGCCGGAGGGAGGCCGCATGATCGCGCCCGGCCTCCATCAAGGGGGAGAAGCGGCCGCCGAAATGCCCGGGCGGCCGCACCGGCTGGCGGCGCTGGTCCTGAAGGAAAGCCGGCAGGTGCTCCGGGACCCGAGCAGCATCCTGATCGCCTTCGTGCTTCCGCTCGTCCTCCTGTTCCTGTTCGGCTTCGGGGTGTCGCTGGACGCTAGCCGCATCCGGCTCGGAATCGTGGTCGAGAGCCCGGGCCCGGCCGTCCGCGACCTCGCGGAAAGCTTCCGGGGCTCCCGTCATTTCGACGCCGCCATGGGGCACGACCGGCGCGTTTTCGAGGAAGCCCTCGCACTCGGCCGGCTGCGGGGCATCGTCGTCCTGCCGGCAGCCCTAGACGAAGGGCGGGCAGGACGAGGGCAGCCGGAAATCCAGGTGATCGTCGACGGCTCGGACCCCAATACGGCCAGCTTCGTCCAGAATTATGTCCGCGGGGCCGTCGCTGCCTGGGCGGCGCAGCGCGCCGCCTACACGGACGCCCGGCCGCCGGCGCTCACGGTCGAGCAGCGCTTCTGGTTCAACCCGGAACTTTCCAGCCGCAACTTCCTGGTGCCGGGATCGATCGCCATCGTCACGACGCTGGTGGGAACGCTCCTGACCTCTCTGGTCGTCGCGCGCGAATGGGAGCGCGGCACGATGGAAGCCATGATGGCAACGCCCGTCACCGCCGCCGAGCTGCTGGTCGGCAAGATGCTGCCCTATTTCGCGCTCGGCCTCGGGTCGATGACGCTGTGCGTCGTGCTGGCGGTGTTCCTCTTCGGCGTTCCGTTCCGGGGATCGGTCCTGGCGCTCTATCTGCTGTCGGCCGCCTTCCTGATGCCGGCGCTGGGCCAGGGGCTGCTGATCTCGGCCGTGACGAAGAACCAGTTCCTGGCGTCCCAGCTTGCCCTCATGTCGGGATTCCTGCCGGCCTTCCTGCTCTCGGGCTTTCTCTTCGAAATCGGTTCCATGCCTGCACCCATTCGCTGGATCACCGCGGTCGTGCCCGCCCGCTATCTCGTGCCCTGCCTGCAGACGGTCTTCCTGGCGGGCGACCACTGGCCGCTTTTCCTCCGGAACATCGCGGCGATGCTGGTGGCGGGGGCGGTCTTGTTCGGGCTTGCCGCCCGCAGCACCCGCAAGCGGGTCGCCTGATCCCATGTGGACGCGGCTCAAGGCGCTGATCGTGAAGGAGCTGTTGGCGGTCCTGCGCGATCCCCGGGGGCGGGTCATTCTCGTCGCCCCGCCGCTCGTCCAGCTTCTCGTCTTCGCCTTCGCCGCAACCCTGGAAGTGAGGAATGTGGACGTCGCCGTCCTCGACCAGGATGCCGGTCGCTGGAGTGGCGAGCTCGTCCACCGGCTCGAAGGCTCTCCGACCTTCGACGAGGTGATCCGGGTGGAAAGCCCGTCGGCCCTCCGCGGCCTCATCGACCGCCAGCGGGTGATCGCCGGGCTACTTATCGGCCCGGACTTCTCCCGCGGCATCGAGGGGAAGGGTGCGGCGGATCTTCAGATGATTCTCGACGGCCGCCGGTCGAACACGGCGCAGATCGTTGCGGGCTATCTCACCGGGATCGTCGAAGGGCTGGGCGCCGACGCCGCAGCGCGGTCCGACGCGGCCGGGGTCCTGGTCGTGCCGCGAAACTGGTTCAACCCGAACCTGAACTTCCAGTGGTTCATGGTCCCGAACCTCGTCGCCGCGATCGCCCTGATGATCGGCCTGATCGTGACCGCCCTGTCGGTCGCGCGGGAACGCGAGCTTGGCACCTTCGACCAGCTCATGGTCTCGCCGCTCAGGACCCACGAGATCCTGATCGGAAAGCTGGTCCCGCCGATGCTCATCGGCCTCTTCCACATCACGCTCTACGTCGCCGCCGCGATCCTGGTCTTCGGCGTGCCGCTCCGGGGATCGCTCCTGTCGCTCTATGGCAGCGCGCTCTTCTTCCTGGCGGCCGTGGTCGGAGTCGGGCTCTTCATCTCGGCCCTGTCCTCGACCCAGCAGCAGGCGATCCTGGGGGCATTCCTGTTCATGGTTCCGGCGATGCTCCTGTCCGGCTTCGCGACGCCGATCGAGAACATGCCGGAATGGCTCCAGCCCCTGACCAACCTCAACCCGCTGCGCCATTTCCTGGTCGTGGTCCGGGGCGTGTTCCTGAAGGATCTCCCGGTCCGCGAGGTGGCATCGAACACGATCCCGCTGGCCCTGATTGCGGGCGCGACCCTGAGCGCCGCCGCCTGGCTTTTCCGCCGTCGGCTGGAATAGGCCTAGGGCCGTTCCGGCCGCGTCGCGATCAGGGTGCGCAATGCCGCGTCTCCCAGGGCCTCCAGGTCCAGAAGCGCGTCGTAGGGATCGCCCGGAAGCCCCAGGACCCGGGCGAAGGCGGGTTCGGTCTTCCAGCCCTCTTCCTTCAGGCGCCGGATCCGGCGGCGGAGGGAATGTCCGCCCTGGCGCAGCAG
>Ga0164243_10002422_pt1 | contig 30876 bp, 30 predicted proteins | sample OricompcompostOP_FD_108781 | JGI IMG/M metagenome (GOLD analysis project Ga0164243, IMG submission 108781) | Organic Plus compost microbial communities from Emeryville, California, USA - Original compost - Organic plus compost (OP) | ecosystem: Engineered > Solid waste > Mixed feedstock >... | reverse complement strand
GGTCGACATCTTCGTCGCGGGCGTCGGCACCGGCGGCACGATCACCGGCACCGGCCGCTACCTCAAGGAGCGCAAGCCCGAGGTGCGGATCGTCGCCGTCGAGCCGAAGGAGTCGCCGATCCTCAACGGCGGCGCTCCCGGCCCGCACAAGATCCAGGGCATCGGCCCGAACTTCGTCCCCGAGGTCCTCGATCGGCAGGTCTACGACGAGGTCCTCGACGTCGACATCAACGAGGCCGTCGCCGTGGCGCGGCGGCTCGGCACCGAGGAGGGCATTCTCGGCGGCATCTCCTCGGGGGCGACGGTCAAGGCGGCGCTCGACCTCGCCGCGCGGCCCGAGAACGCGGGCAGGACGATCGTCGTCATCGTCGCGAGCTACGGCGAGCGGTACCTCTCGACCGTCCTCTACGAGGGGATCGTCTGAGCGCACCGGCGTAGTCAAGTGAGCGTTCGAGAGGACATTGCCGCGGCGAAGCGCCGCGACCCGGCCGCGAGGAGCTCCTTCGAGATCTGGCTGCTCTACTCCGGCCTGCACGCGATCTGGGCGTACCGGTTCGCGCACTGGCTGTGGATCCATCGAGCGAAGTTCCTCGGGCGCCTCGTCTCGCAGCTCACCCGCTTCCTCACCGGCATCGAGATCCATCCGGGCGCCGTCATCGGGCGCCGCTTCTTCATCGACCACGGGATGGGCGTCGTCATCGGCGAGACCGCGGAGATCGGCGACGACTGCATGCTCTACCACGGCGTGACGCTCGGCGGCGTGACCTGGGATCCGGTCAAGCGGCATCCGACGCTCGGCGACCGCGTCGTCGTCGGCGCGGGGGCGAAGATCCTCGGCGCGATCACGATCGGCTCGGACAGCGTCGTCGGCTCGAACGCCGTCGTGCTCAAGAGCGCGCCGCCCGGATCGAGCCTCGTCGGCATCCCCGCGAAGGCGAGGCCGCGCGGGCAGGTGTCCGAGGCGGAGCTGTACTCCTGGGTGATCTGAACGGCGGCCCGAGCCGGGATCCGGCTTGGGGGCGTATCTTGCGGCGCATGGTCACTCGCATCAGCCCGCAGGAGTTCCGCGAGGCCGACGGCCTCGAGGACTGGCAGGTCGAGGACGACGCCGCCTCGATCGTGCTGAAGACCCCCGACTTCGGCGCCGGCGCCGCGTTCGTCGGCGATATCGCCGAGATCGCGAACGGCATGAACCACCACCCCGACGTCGACCTCCGCTACTCGACGGTCACGGTCCGCACCTCGACGCATTCCGAGGGCGGGCTCACCGACCTCGACGTCGCGCTCGCGCAGCGGGTGACCGAAGCGGCGCGCGCCCGGGGATTCCGCCCGGCCTGACTCGCGCGTTCATCGCACCGCGGATCCCGCTTCGCCGCGGCCCCGGACAGCAGACGAATCGCGCGGAAGGAGAGGATCCGCGCCGATTCGCCTCCTCCCGGCGAACTTCTCTGCTCCCGGTGAACGAGGCGAGCGCGCCCCGACCTACAGGCGGACGCGCTCCGGCCGCGTGTAGACGCTGAATCCGGACCCGCGCGAGAACCCGACGAGCGTCATCCCCGCCGACTCGGCGAGCTCGCGGGAGAGCGAGGAGGGCGCCCCGACGGCGGCGAGCATCGGGATCCCGGCGAGCCGGGCCTTCTGCACGAGCTCGAAGCTCGCCCGTCCCGAGACCTGGAGCACCGTCCCGCCCAGCGGGAGCATGCCGCTCCGCAGCGCCCAGCCGACGACCTTGTCGACCGCGTTGTGCCGGCCGACGTCCTCACGGACGCAGAGCGCCTCGCCCGCCGCGGTGAAGAGGCCCGCTGCGTGGACCCCGCCGGTCTCGTCGAAGAGCGTCTGCCGCTCGCGCAGCCGGTCGGGCAGCGAGGCGAGGACCGCGGCGTCGACGACCGTCGCGTCGTCCTCGAGCGACCAGCGCGCCTGCTTCTCGATCGCGTCGATCGACTCGGTGCCGCAGATGCCGCAGGCCGACGTCGTGACGGAGTGCCGCGCCGCGGCATCCGCGAGCGGCGTCGCGCCGGGAGCGAGATCCGCGTTCACGGTGTTGCCGTACATCGCGTTCGCGACGTGCCCGAGCGAGGCGAGATGCCCGGGCTCCGTGATGACGCCCTCGCCGACGAGGAAGCCCGCGACGAGGTCGAGGTCGTCCCCCGGCGTGCGCATCGTGATCGACCAGGACTGCCCGTCGATGCGGATCTCGAGCGGATCCTCGACGGCGATCGCGTCGTCGCGCTCGGACCACTCGACGCGGTCGCCGTCGGCCAGGCGTACCCGCGTCACCCGCTCCAGCCGCGTTCCGGCGGCGCCGACCACTTCAGCCATAGTGGTGTCACCTCCGTTCCGTATCATGGTCGCACAGAGCACGGCAGCGCAGCCGGGGAGGAGCAGCCCATGGCCAGGAGGGCGCCCGAGACCGGGATCGACGAGTCGAGGGTCCGCGTCGGTCACGTCAAGGACCACGCGGTCGGCATCCCCGCGGTCTACCACGCGCTCCTCGTCGCGGAGGAGCAGATGGGCATCGCCCGCTCGGCCCGCACCCTGCTCGCCGTCAATCAGAAGGATGGCTTCGACTGCCCCGGCTGCGCCTGGCCGGAGGAGGACAGGCGCAAGCACCTCGAGTTCTGCGAGAACGGCGCGAAGGCGGTCGCCGAGGAGGCGACGCTGCGCCGCGTCGGGCCCGAGTTCTTCGCCGAGCACTCGATCGCCGACCTCGCCGAGCGCGACGAGTACTGGCTCGGCCAGCAGGGCCGCCTCACGACCCCGATGCTCAAGGACGCCGACCGGGACCACTACGAGCCGGTCTCCTGGGACGACGCGCTCGCGCTCGTCGCCGACGCGCTCCGCGGCCTCGACGACCCGGACGAGGCGGTGTTCTACACGAGCGGGCGCACGAGCAACGAGGCGGCGTTCATGTACCAGCTCCTCGTCCGCGGGCTCGGGACGAACAACCTCCCCGACTGCTCGAACATGTGCCACGAGTCCTCCGGCTCGGCGCTCACCGAGACGCTCGGGATCGGCAAGGGCACCGTCACGATCGAGGACATCCACGAGGCCGAGCTCATCATCGTCGCCGGCCAGAACCCGGGGACGAACCATCCGCGCATGCTCACCGCGCTCGAGAAGGCGAAGGCGAACGGCGCGACGATCGTCGCGGTGAACCCCCTGCCCGAGGCGGGCCTCATCCGCTACGAGAACCCGCAGACCGTCAAGGGCATGCTCCTCGGCGGCACGCGGATCGCCGACCAGTTCCTGCAGATCCGGCTCGGCGGCGACCAGGCGCTGTTCCAGGCGCTCGGCCGGCTCCTCCTCGAGGCGGAGGACCGCGACGGCGGCGTGCTCGACCGGGCGTTCGTCGAGGCGCACACCGAGGGCTTCGAGGCCTACGCGGCCGGAGTCCGGGCGCTCGACTGGTCGGAGATCCTCGAGGCGACCGGCCTCGCGCGCGACGAGATCCAGGAGCTCGCCGATCGGCTCATCCGCTCGCGGAGGACGATCGTGTGCTGGGCGATGGGCCTCACCCAGCACCGGCACGCGGTCGCGACGCTCCGCGACGTCGTCAACGTGCTCCTCCTCCAGGGCAATGTCGGCCGGTCCGGCGCCGGCGTGTGCCCGGTGCGCGGCCATTCGAACGTCCAGGGCGACCGGACGATGGGCATCTACGAGAAGCCGCCGGAGGCGTTCCTCGCGGCCCTCGACCGGGAGTTCGGCTTCACCGCACCCCGGCGGCACGGCTACGACGTCGTCGAGGCGATCCGCGCGATGCGCGACGGCCGCGTCCGGTTCTTCATGGGGATGGGCGGGAACTTCGTCGCGGCGACCCCGGACACGGCGGTCGTCGAGGCGGCGATGCGCAACGTCGACCTCACCGTCCAGGTCTCGACGAAGCTCAACCGCTCGCACGTCGTCACCGGACGCCGCGCGCTCATCCTCCCCGTCCTCGGCCGCACCGATCGCGATCGGCGCGGCGACCGCGAGCAGCGAGTGACCGTCGAGGACTCGATGGGCGCCGTGCACGCCTCCCGCGGCCGTCTCGCCCCGCCCGCCGCGGACCTCCCCTCCGAGGTCGCGATCTGCGCCCGCATCGCCGCCCTCCTCTGGGGTGACGAGGTCCCACCGCCCTCAGAGCGGGGCGATGCCCCATCGGTCGCTGAGCGAGGCGAAGCCGAGTCGAAGGGCCGCCCCGCCAACGCCCCCCGCGCCGACTGGCGCGCCCTCGAGTCCGACTACGCGCTGATCCGGGCGCACATCGAGCGCGTCGTCCCCGGCTTCACCGACTTCGAGGCGCGCGTCGCGGGAGGCGGGACGCTCATGCTCCCGAACGGTCCGCGCGACTCGCGGACCTTCGCGACGGCGACCGGGCGGGCGCGCTTCACCGCGAATCCGCTCGACTACGTCGCCGTCCCGCCCGGCCGCGTCATCCTCCAGACGCTGCGCTCGCACGACCAGTACAACACGACGATCTACGGCAAGGACGACCGCTACCGCGGCATCCACGGCGGCCGCCGGGTCGTGCTCATGAACGCGGCGGACATCGCGATGTTCGGCGTCGCCGACGGCGAGCTCGTCGACCTCGTCTCGGAGTGGACGCCCGCCGGCGGCGCGCTGCAGGAGCGCCGCGCCGAGGCGTTCCGCGTCGTCGCCTACGACACACCCCGCGGGAACGCGGCCGCGTACTACCCCGAGACGAACGTCCTCGTCCCGCTCGACTCCGTCGCCGAGGTCTCGAACACCCCGGTCTCCAAGGCGATCGTCGTCCGCGTCGAGCCGCACCGCTGACCATGCTCGCCGCTGTCATCACCGTCTCGAACCGCGCGGCGCGCGGCGAGCGCCCCGACACCGGCGGTCCGATCGCCGTCGAGGCGCTCGAGGCCGCGGGCTGGGAGGTCACGACGGCGCTCGTCCCAGACGGCGCGGAGCGCGTCGAGGCGGCGATCCGCGCGGCGCTCGCCGAGGGCGCCCGGCTCGTCGTCACGACGGGCGGGACCGGCGTCTCGGCGCAGGACCTCACACCGGAGGGCACCGCGGCGGTGCTCGACCGCGCGCTCCCCGGCATCGCCGAGGAGCTCCGTCGCCGCGGCGCGCAGCGACTGCCGGCCGCGCTCCTCTCCCGCGGCCTCGCCGGCGTCACCGCGCCGCAGGACGGCGCCGCGCTCGTCGTCAACCTGCCGGGCTCCCCCGGCGGCGTCCGCGACGGCATCCCGCTCGTCCTCGAGCTCGCGCCGCATGTCATCGACCAGCTCGACGGGGGCGACCATTGAGCGTCCGCATCGCCCGGATCAGCGCGGAGCCGCTCGATGTCGCCGCGCATCTCGACGCGGTGTCCGCGTCGCGGATGGGCGCGATCACGACGTTCATCGGCACCGTGCGCGACGCCGACCCGGAGGCCTTGGGCCCCGTCGTCGCGCTCGAGTACACCGCCCACCCCGACGCGGAGGCGACGCTGCGCCGCCTCGCCGATGCGGTCGATGCCCCCGGCATCGCGATCGCCGTCTCGCACCGCACCGGCCGGCTCGACATCGGCGAGCCCGCCGTCGTCATCGCCGTCGCCTCGGGGCACCGCGACGAGGCGTTCGTCGCCTGCCGCGCGCTCATCGAGGCGATCAAGGCCGAGCTGCCGGTGTGGAAGCGCCAGGTGGAAGCCGACGGCACCACCGCGTGGAAGGGCCTCGGCGGCTGAGCGATCAGCCTCCCGCGAACGGAGGCAGCACGTCGACGAGCGTGTCGGCGCCGAGCGGGGCCGCCGGATCCTCGGTCCGCGAGCCCGCGACGAGGACGGCGCAGCGCGGGAGGATCGCGCCGAGGCGGGGATACGCCTCGGCGAGCGCCGCGCGGAGCTCCCCGAGCGTCGCCTCCGCCCGGGCCTCCTCCTCCCGGCCGGTCGCCTCCTCGGCCGCGGCGAAGTACCGCACCCTCGCCATCAGCCCTCGTCCTCCTCGCGATCGGCGATGAGCGCCCGCACGGCGGCGATGGCCTCGGCGACCTCCTCCGGCGAGCCGCCCTGCCGTCCGGCGACGAGGCCGGCGACGAACGCGGTGACCGGCGCGGCCGGCCGCGTCACCCCGTGCGCCGCCGCCGCCGCGAGGCCGAGGATCGCCCCTGTCGGCACCTGCGCCGCGTCGAGGCCGTGCTCGTACACGAGCGTGTCGACCCAGGCGGCGAGCTCCGGCGGGACGTCGTCCCGGTCCTCGGCCATGATCCGCTCCTTCGCTCGCTCGTAATCCTCCCACGTGTCGACGTCGGCGATCACGCCCTCGTCCGCGGGGACGCGGGCGAGATCGAGGCCGCCGAGCAGCGATCGCAGCGGCGCCCCCTCGACGGGCCCGGGCAGCCGCGCGATCGCGGCCCGGAGCGCCTCCGTGCGCAGCCGCGCGGCGAGCCACTGCTCGCGGCCGGCGCTGTCGATGAGCACCGCGCCGTCGCGGCCCGGCATCGCGCCCGCGAGGAGCCGCAGCACCGCGTCGGGCCGGACGAGGTCGCCGGCGAGGACGAGCACCTCCCGCGCGGTCAGCCCCGCGAGCCCGGCGACGAGCGCGGCGGCGGGGCCGCCACCGACCTCGGGTCCGACCACGACGACCGGATCGTGGCCCGCCGCCCGCGCCGCCGAGACCGCGCGCTCGAGGAGCGTCGCGCCGCCGAGCCGCAGCCGCGGCTTGTCGACGCCGCCCATCCGCGCGCCGCGCCCGCCCGCGAGCACGACGGCCGCGGCGGCGCTCACGGCTCGCCCGGACGACGCCAGTCGCCCGACTTGCCCCCGGTCTTCGCGACGATCCGCGCGGACTCGATGGAGGTCCCCTTGTCGATGCCCTTCACCATGTCGACGACGGCGAGCGCGGCGACGGTGACCGCGGTGAGCGCCTCCATCTCGACCCCGGTCCGGTCGGCGGTGCGCACGCTCGCCTCGATCGCGACCCCGCCGTCCTCGATCGCGAGGTCGACGGCGACGCCGTGGACGCCGATGACGTGGGCGAGCGGGAGGAGCTCCGGTGTCCGCTTCGCCGCGGCGATCCCCGCGACCCGGGCCACGGCGAGGACGTCGCCCTTCGGCACGGCGCCGTCGCGCAGCGCGGCGACGACCGCCGGCGAGCAGCGGACGAATGCCCGAGCGGTCGCCGAGCGGACGGTGGGCTGCTTCGCCGTCACGTCGACCATGCGCGCATGCCCCGCCGCGTCGAGATGGCTGAATCCGCCCACGCCGCCGGTTCCATCTCGATTCGATCGTTCGGGACGCTCGCTCACCCCTCCAGCATGGCATCCGCCGTCGTTCACGACATGACGAGGAACGCGGCGGCCATCCCGAGCGCGGTCGCGGCGCTGAAGGCGATGTCGACCCGCTCCGGAAGCGCCCGGGCTGGGTGCGCGGCGCCGGGGGAGCGAAGCCGGCCGAGGAAGGCGACGGCGGCGAGGAAGAAGCCGGCGGCGAGCAGGAGCGCCACGGCGATCGTCCACACCGGCGGCCCCGCGGGATCGAGCGCCGTCGGCGCCGCGAGCGAGGCGCCGTGCATGCCGCCCATGCCGCCGGAGAGGTTCATGCCGGCGCCGGCATGAACCTCTCCGAGGGGACCGGCGAGGACGGCCATCCACACCATGGCGAGCATCATCGCCGCGTGGTACCAGGGCAGCAGCCGCTCGCCGCGGTGCCCCCGCCCGCGCAGTCCGCCGGCGCGCGCTCGGCGCCCCGCGAGGGCGAGCGCGACATATCCGGCAGCCGCCGCACCGAAGACGACGATCCATGCCCCGCTCGGCACGGCCATCGCCCACGGCCACGGCATGACCGCCATGACGCCCGCCATGACGAGATGCGCGAGATACGAGGCGCGTTCGGTCCAGCGGCGTGCCCGGACCGCGCCGACGAGCGCGACGATCCCGAGCGCCGCGAACCAGGCCGTGAACGGCCAAGCGAGGCCCGCCTCGGCGATCACGGCCGCAGTCTACGACCGGGAGCCCCGCGCGGAAGAGGCTGATACTGTGCCACCCGTGAGCACGATCGCGCTCGGGATCCCGCGGCCGCGTTCGGCGCCGGAGGCGGTGCCGCCCGTCGACGGGCGCCCCGACGTGCCGGTCCTCATCGACCGGTTCGGGCGCGTCGCGGCGGATCTGCGCGTCTCCGTCACGGAGAAGTGCTCGCTGCGCTGCACGTACTGCATGCCGGCCGAGGGCCTGCCCGCGATCCCCCGCGAGGATCTGCTCAGCGCGGAGGAGATCGGCCGGCTCGTCGGCATCGCGGTCGGCCGGCTCGGCGTCGAGGAGGTCCGCTTCACCGGCGGCGAGCCGCTCATGCGCGCCGACCTCGCGGACATCATCCGCGCGAGCCGCGCCGCCGCGCCCCTCGCCCGCTTCGCGATGACGACGAACGGCATCGGCCTCGAGCACCGGCTCGACGCGCTGCTCGCCGCGGGCCTCGACCGGGTCAACATCTCGCTCGACACCGTCAACCCCGAGCACTTCGCCCGCCTCACCCGCCGCGACCGGCTCGACAGCGTCCTCGCCGGGATCCGCGCCGCGCGCGCCGCCGGCATCACCCCGCTCAAGCTCAACGCGGTCATGATGCGGGAGACGCTCGACGACGCGCCTCAGCTCCTCCAGTGGGCCATCGACCACGGCGCGCAGCTGCGGTTCATCGAGGAGATGCCGCTCGACGCCGATCACAACTGGGCTCGCGACCACATGGTCCCCGCCGCCGAGCTCCTCGCCGTGCTCCGCACCCGCTTCGAGCTCACCGGGATCGGCCGCGAGGACCCCTCCGCGCCGGCGGAGGAGTGGCTCGTCGACGGCGGCCCCGCGACGGTGGGGATCATCGCCTCGGTGACCCGGTCGTTCTGCTCGGCCTGCGACCGGACGCGGATCACCGCGGAGGGCCGGGTCCGCTCCTGCCTGTTCAGCGACGACGAGACCGACCTGCGCGCCCTGCTGCGCGGCGGCGCGGACGACGAGGCGATCGCGGAGCGCTGGCGCGCGGCGATGTGGAACAAGCAGGCGGGCCACGGCATGGAGCTCCCCGACTTCCTCCCGCCGGTCCGCTCGATGGGCGCGATCGGCGGCTGAACGCGGCGGCTGGCTACGCCGGCGGCGGCCCGAGTCCCCTCGTCCACAGCGCGGCGCGGAGCTTGTGGCCGCGCATCGAGAGTCCGCGCGAGCCCGTAGGCGAGATCATCGCCGCCGTCGCCTCGGCGGTGCGGGCGAAGCGCTGCAGGAGCCTGGCCGGCGCGCTCGCCTGCTCCCCGGCGAGCGTCGTCGCCGACCACAGCCCGACGACCGGCGTCCCGGCGACGCGGAGCCGCACGAGGTCGCGTCCGCGCTCCGGCTCGGACTCCCCGCCCTCGGGGACGAGCCGGGGCGCGACCACATGGCTCAGCGCGAGCATGACCCCCTCGCCGCCGGCGACGGCGGCGAGCGCGTCGTTCTCGCTCGTGAGCTCGACCGCCTCCGGCATCGTCGCGAGCCCGCCGAACCACCTGCCCTCATCGGTCTCCGCCTCGAAGGTCCCCGGCCCGCAGAACCACGGCGCCTCGAGCAGCCGCGTGAGCGGGACGGCGCCTCGGATCCGGGCGAGCGGATGCGTCGCCGCCGCGACGAGGATCCGCTGGTACTTGAGGAACGGCACGGTGCTCAGCCCGCGGACGTCTGAGGCGGGCGGCGCAGCGCCGAGCGCGATGTCGTAGACGCGCTCCCGGAGGAACGTCGGGATGTCCGCCGCGGTCTCGACGATGACGTCGATCGAGGAGGGCGGGAAGGAGCCGCCGAACAGGTCGACGAGCCGCCCCGCGCCGTGCTCGGCGAACGCCGCGGTCGCGAGGATCCGCAGCTCCCGGTCGCTCGCCGTCGCGTGCCGGACGTCGCGCGGCACCTCCTGGGCGAGCCCGACGATCTGCTCGGCCCGATCCGCGAGGACCCGGCCCCCCGGCGTGAGCACGATGCCGGAGCGGCCCCGGAGGATGAGCTCGTCGCCGAGGTCCGCGCGCAGTCCCGCGACCGTCTGCGACACCGCGGCCTCGCTGATCCCGAGCGTGCTCGCGGCCGCCCGCAGCGAACCGAGCCTCGCGACGAGCGCGAAGGTGCGCAGCTGGTTCAGGGTGAACGCCATCGTCTTAACCCTTTGCTTAAGTCGCCGTTGACACCATACGCGCCCCGGCGGATAGTGGCGCCACCACCACAGGATCGCTGGTGTGTCCTTCGAGGGAGAGGGGTGCCAGTGCAGATCTCGGCCCCGTTCGACTACGCGCGGGCGACGAGCGTCGATGACGCCATCGCGCTCCTCGACCGCTTCGGGGAGGAGTCGCGGCTCATCGCCGGCGGGCACAGCCTGCTCCCGATGATGAAGCTCCGGCTCGCCCGGCCCGAGGCGCTCATCGACATCAACGAGCTCGGCGAGCTCGACTACATCCGCGAGGAGGGCGACGAGCTGCGGATCGGCGCGATGACCCGGCACTACGAGCTCATCGACTCGCCCGTCCTGCAGCGGCGGTTCCCGATCTTCGGAGACGCCGGCCGGGTCATCGCCGATCCGCTCGTGCGCAACCGCGGAACGATCGGCGGCTCGCTCTGCCAGGCCGACCCCGGCGAGGACCTCACCGCGGTGTGCATCGTCCTCGACGCCGTCACGGTGCTCCGCGGCCCCTCCGGCGAGCGGACGCTCACCATGACCGAGTTCCACCGCGGCCCCTACGAGACCGCGGCGGCGCACAACGAGATCCTCATCGAGGTCCGCATCCCGATCCGGCCGAGATCCGGCAGCGCCTACGAGAAGGTCGAGCGCCGCGTCGGCGACTACGCCGTCGCCGCCTCGGGCGCCTCCGTCTCGCTCGCCGAGGACGGCACGATCGCCGAGATCGGCATCGGCCTCGCCGCGGTCGGCCTCGACGAGCGGCCGGCGGAGGCCGAGGCGGTGCTCCGGGGACACGCGCCCGACGAGGACCGCATCGCCGAGGCGGCGCGGCGCACCGCGGCGGCGACGGACCCGATCGACGACCTCCGCGGCACCGCGGAGTACAAGCGGCACCTCGCCGAGGAGCTGACGAAGCGAGTGATCACACGGGCGATCGCCCGGGCGAAGGGGCAGGAGCGATGACGCACGTCTCGATCGACATCAACGGCACGCAGGTGGAGCGGGACATCGACCCGCGCGTCCTCCTCGTGCACTTCCTCCGCGACGACCTCGGGCTGACCGGGACGCACTGGGGCTGCGACACGACGAACTGCGGCACCTGCACGGTGCAGCTCGACGGCCGCCCCGTGAAGTCCTGCACCGTCCTCGCGGTCATGGCGGACGGCCACTCGGTCCGCACCGTCGAGGGCCTCGAGACCGGCGGGCGCCTCGACCCGATCCAGCAGGGGTTCATGGAGGAGCACGGGCTCCAGTGCGGCTTCTGCACACCGGGCATGCTCATGACCGGCCGGGCGCTCCTCGACGAGAACCCGCACCCGAGCGACGGCGAGATCCGGGAGGCGATCTCCGGCCAGATCTGCCGCTGCACCGGCTACGCGACGATCGTCCGGGCAATCCAGTGGGCCGCCGACCACCCGGCCGCGGCCGAGAAGGAGGAGGCGACGGCATGACCATCACCGAGGAGCCGCGGACGCACCGCCGGCACGACAGCCCGGACTTCGGCTACGAGCGCGGGCGCGACCACGCGGAGAACCCGGCAGCCGACGACCCGAACCGGCCGGTCGGCTTCGGCCGGCTCCAGCGCAAGGAGGACCCCCGCTTCGTCCGCGGCCAGGGCAACTACACCGACGACATCCAGCTGCCCGGCATGCTCCACGGCGCGATCCTGCGCTCCCCGGTCGCCCACGCCCGGATCAACTCGATCGACGTCAGCGCGGCGCAGGCGCACCCCGGCGTCGTCGCCGTCATCACCGCGAAGGACCTCGAGCCGCTGAAGCTCGCGTGGATGCCGACGCTCTCCTACGACGTGCAGGCCGTGCTCGCGAGCGACAAGGTCCGCTTCCAGGGCCAGGAGGTCGCGTTCGTCATCGCCGAGGACCGGTACGCCGCCCGCGACGCGCTCGAGCTCATCGACGTCGACTACGACATCCTCCCCGCCGTGCACGACGCGCGCCGCGCGCTCGACGCGGGCGCGCCGGTGATCCGCGACGACCTCGAGGGCCGCACCGACAACCACATCGCCGACTGGGAGTGCGGCGACAAGGCGGCGTGGGAGGCGGTCAAGGCCCGCGCGGACCTCGTCGTCGCGCAGGAGATCGTCTACCCGCGGGTCCACCCCGCGCCGATGGAGACGTGCGGCGCCGTCGCCGACTTCGACCGGGTCTCGGGCGAACTCACGCTCTACGTCACCTCGCAGGCGCCGCACGCGCACCGGACGGTGTTCGCGCTCGTCGCCGGCCTCCCCGAGCACAAGATCCACCTCGTCTCCCCGGACATCGGCGGCGGCTTCGGGAACAAGGTCCCCGTCTACCCCGGCTACGTCCTCGCGACGGTCGGCTCCATCGTCACCGGCAAGCCGGTGAAGTGGATGGAGGACCGCAGCGAGAACCTCATGTCGACCGGCTTCGCCCGCGACTACATCATGTACGGCGAGGTCGCCGTCACCCGTGACGGCCGTCTGCTCGGCATCCACGCCGAGGTGCTCGCCGACCACGGCGCGTTCAACGCCGTCGCGCAGCCGACGAAGTACCCGGCCGGCTTCTTCAACCTCTTCCCCGGCAGCTACACGTGGGAGGCGGTGTACGGGAAGGTGACGAGCGTCTACACGAACAAGGCGCCCGGCGGCGTCGCCTACGCCTGCTCGTTCCGCGTCACCGAGGCGTCGTACTTCGTCGAGCGGATGATCGACCGCACCGCGATCGAGCTCGGCATCGACCCAGCGGAGCTGCGGCTCAAGAACTTCATCCGGCCCGAGCAGTTCCCCTACGACAACAAGGCGGGCTTCGAGTACGACTCCGGCCGCTACGAGGAGACGATGCGCCACGCGATGGGGCTCGTCGGCTACGAGGCGCTGCGCCGCGAGCAGGCGGAGAAGCGCGCGCGCGGCGAGCTCATGGGCATCGGCATCTCGTTCTTCACCGAGGGCGTCGGCGCCGGCCCGCGCAAGCACATGGACATCCTCGGCCTCGGCATGAACGACGGCGCCGAGCTGCGCATCCACCCCACCGGCAAGGCGATCCTCCGGATCTCCGTCCAGACGCAGGGGCAGGCGCACGAGACGACGTTCGCCCAGATCGTCGCCGAGGAGCTCGGCATCCCGCCCGAGGACATCGACGTCATGCACGGCGACACCCGGAACACCCCCTACGGTCTCGGCACCTACGGGAGCCGCTCGACACCGGTGTCCGGCGCGGCGACCGCGCTCGTCGCGAGGAAGGTCCGCGACAAGGCGAAGCTCATCGCCGCGGCGATGCTCGAGGTGAGCCCCGACGACCTCGAATGGGAGAAGGGCCGCTGGTACGTCAAGGGCGACCCGACCGCCGGCAAGACGATCCAGGAGATCGCCTTCGGCGCGGTCGGGACGGTCGCGCTCCCCGAGGGCGTCGACGGGAACCTCGACGCGGAGGTCACCTACGACCCGCCGAACCTCACCTATCCCTACGGCGCGTACTTCTGCGTCACCGATGTCGACCCCGGGACGGGCAAGGTCACCGTCCGGCGATTCCTCGCCGTCGACGACTGCGGCACGCGGATCAACCCGATGGTCATCGAGGGGCAGGTGCACGGCGGCCTCACCGACGGCGTCGGCATGGCGCTCATGGAGTTCATCGGCTTCGACGAGCAGGGCAACTGCCTCGGCGGATCGTTCATGGACTACCTCATCCCTTCCGCGATGGAGGTGCCCGACTGGGAGACCGGTTACACGGTGACGCCATCCCCGCACCACCCGATCGGCGCGAAGGGTGTCGGCGAGTCGGCGACCGTCGGCTCGCCCGCGGCGATCATCAACTCGGTCATCGACGCGCTGCAGCCCTACGGGGTGAAGGCGATCGACATGCCCGCGACGCCGAACCGCGTCTGGGACGCGATGAACGGACGCGCGAAGCCGCCGGTGTGAGCGCCCGGCCCGGCGAGACAGGAGGAGCCATGACAGCGACGAACGCGGTCGCAGAGCGGGAGCGCGAGCTCGAGCGGGAGCAGCAGGGCTATGTCCGGGCGACCGTCGTGCGGACCGAGCGGCCGACGAGCGCGCGAGCGGGCGACGTCGCCGTCGTCGATGCGCTCGGCCGGATCACCGGCTTCGTCGGCGGCACCTGCGTCGAGTCGTCCGTGCGCGAGCACAGCCTCAGCGTCCTCGAGCGCGGCGAGCCGCTCCTCCTCCAGGTCCGCCCGGGCGAGCCGCGGCAGGAGCGGCTCGAGGGCGCCATCCAGGTGCACAACCCCTGCCTTTCGGGAGGATCCGTGGACGTCTTCCTCGAGCCCGTCGTCCCGGCGCCGCGCGTCGTCGTCGTCGGCGAGCAGCCGGTCGCGCAGGCGCTCGCCCGCCTCGGCCGCGAGCTCGGCTACCGGATGGAGCTGACGACCGACCCCGACTGGGAGCCCGAGGAGGGGATCGCCGCGGTCGTCGTCGCCGCGCACGGCAAGGGCGAGGAGCCCGCGCTCGAGAAGGCGCTCCGCGCCGGCGTGCCGTACGTCGGCCTCGTCGCGAGCGAGCGGCGCGGCCCAGCCGTCGTCGCCTCCCTCGACGTCGACGACGAGCTCCGCTCGCGCGTCCGCACGCCGGCCGGGCTGCGGCTCGGCGGCGACCGGCCGGAGGAGATCGCGCTCGGCGTCCTCGCCGAGCTCGTCCAGGTCCGCGCGATGGGTGGCGGCGTGTTCATCGCCCCCGTCCCGGAAGCGGATCCCGAGCCGCACCACGGGCATGAGCCGCGGGTGAGCGCCCCCGCGACGGCGACCGATCCCGTCTGCGGGATGAGCGTCATCGCCGCACCGCCGACGCTCCACGTCGAGCACGGCGGGAGGACGGTGTGGTTCTGCGCGGAGGGCTGCCGCCGCGCGTTCATCAGGGACCCGGAGGCCTATGCCCTCGCCCGCTGACCAGCGCCTCGCCGCCGTCGTGCTCGCGGCCGGCGCATCGAGCCGGCTCGGTCGGCCGAAGCAGCTGCTCCCCTTCGGCGACGGCGTGCTCCTCGACGTCGTCCTCGACCTCGTCCGCGCCCACCCGTTCGCGCAGCGGATCGTCGCACTCGGCGGCGCCGCCGCGGAGGTGCGCGAGCGGGTCGACCTCGCCGGCTTCGACGTCGTGCTCAACGACGACTTCCGCTCGGGCTGCTCGTCCTCGATCGGCGCGTCGCTCGGCGCGGTCCGCGAGGACGTCGGCGGCATCGTCCTCCTCCTCGGCGACCAGCCGATGATGCGGGCCGAGTCGATCGACGCCGTCGTCGCGGGGCGCGGCGACGCCCCGATCGCCGTCGCGCGCTACCGGGACGGGATCGGCCACCCCTTCGTGCTCAGCCGCGCGACGTTCCCCGCGCTCTCCGCCCTCGAGGGCGACCGGGGCGTGTGGCGGCTCATCGAGCGGCTCGGCACCGCGGTCGCCCGCGTCCCGGTCGCCGGCCGGATGCCCGCCGACATCGACACGGAGGCCGACTACCGCGCGCTCCTCGACGAGGCCGCGAGGTCGGCGTGAGCGACGCCGCGCCGCCGGACGCCGTCGCGGCCCTCCTCCCCGATGCCGCCGCGCTGCGCGCCGCGCTCGACCGCATCGACTACATCGCCGGCGACGGCCTCGCGACCGCTCTGTTCCTCGCCATCCGGCTCCGCCAGCCGCTCCTGCTCGAGGGCGAGGCGGGCGTCGGCAAGACCGCGGCGGCGAAGGCCGTCGCCGCGGTGCTCGACACCCCGCTGCTCCGCCTGCAGTGCTACGAGGGCATCGACGCCGGCGAGGCGATCTACGTGTGGAACTATCAGCGGCAGCTCCTCGCCATCCGCCTCGCCGAGGCGCAGCACGCCGCCGTCGCCGAGCGCGACCTGTTCACCGCCGACTACCTCCTCCCGCGCCCGATCCTCCAGGCGATCGAGCACGCGGGCCCGCGGCCCGCGGTGCTGCTGCTCGACGAGATCGACCGCGCCGACGCCGAGTTCGAGGCGTTCACGTTCGAGGCGCTCGCGGAGTCGGCGGTGACGATCCCCGAGATCGGGACGATCACCGCCCGCGTGCCCCCCGTCGTCGTCCTCACCTCGAACCGCACCCGCGACCTCCACGACGCGCTCACCCGCCGCTGCATCTACCACTGGATCGACTTCCCCGGCCCCGAGCAGGTGCTCGAGATCGTCCGGCGCCGCGTCGCCGGCGCCGCCGAGCCGCTCGTCGTCCAGGCGACGCAGGCCGTCGCGCGGCTCCGCGGCCTCGATCTCGTGAAGCCACCCGGCGTCGCCGAGCTCATCGACTGGGTGAGCGCGCTCACCGCCCTCGGCATCAACCGGATCGACCGGGAGACGGCCGCGCTCACCTGGGGCTCGGTCATCAAGAACCGCGAGGACCTCGAGCTCGTCGCCTCGAAGGACGCGGGGGCGATGGTGGGCGCCGATGCCTGAGATCGTCGGGAGGGACTACCGCGTCGAGCCGGCCGCGTTCGCCGCCGCGTTCGCCCACGCCCTGCGGCTCGCGGGGCTCCCGACGGGCCCCGACCGCGCCGCCTGGTTCGTCGAGGCGCTCCGGCTCGTCCCCCCGACGAGCCGACTGGAGCTCTACTGGGCCGCTCGCACCGTCTTCGTCACCGATCGAGCCCAGCTCGACGTCTTCGACCGGGTGTTCGATGCGGTCTTCGGCGGGGAGCGCGACTGGGCCGAGTTCCGCGGCGACGAGCGGCACGAGCGGGACCTCGCCGTGCGCCGCCGGAGCGCCGCGCTCGAGCCCGGGCCGCGGCCGCCGGCGGAGGCGTCCGGCCCGGCCGTGCCGCGTCCGGCGGGGACCGCGGCGGCGGGGCCCGACGACGGGGCCGAGGCCGGTGAGACGCTCATGATGGCGGCGAGCCGCGATGAGCGCCTCCACGCGACCGCGTTCGCCGAGCTCCGCGACGAGGAGCTCGCCGATATCCGGCGGCTCGTCGGCGAGCTCGCGGTCCGGCCGCCGCTGCGCCCCGCCCGGCGCACCCGAGGCGCGCCCACCGGGCCCCGCCTCGACCTGCGCCGCACCGTGCGGGCGGCCCGCCGCGCGGGCGGCGAGCCGATCCGGCTCGTCCGGGCCGCGCCGACCAGCCGGCCCAGGCGGATCGTGCTCCTCGCCGACGTGTCCGCGTCGATGGAGCCGTACACGCGGGTGTTCCTCTCGCTCATGCAGGGCCTCGTCGCGGGGCACCGGGCCGAGGCATTCGTCTTCGCGACCCGCCTCACCCGCCTCACCCGGCAGCTCGCGACGCGAGACGCGGACCGCGCCCTCGCCGCGGCGGCGATCGGCGCGCAGGACTGGGCGAGCGGCACGCGCATCGCCGAGGGGATCCGCGCGTTCATCGACGGCTACGGCCGACGCGGCCTCGCCCGCGGCGCGGTCGTCATCATCCTCTCCGACGGCTGGTCGCAGGACGACCCGGCGGACATCGCCGCGCAGATGGCGCGGCTGTCCCGGCTCGCGCACCGGATCGTCTGGGTGAACCCGCGCAAGGGGGCGGCGGGCTTCCGCCCGCTCGCCCGCGGCATGGCCGCGGCGCTCCCGCACGTCGACGCGTTCGTGAGCGGGCACAGCTACGCGGCGCTGCAGGAGCTCGTCCGCGCGATCGCGGACGAGGCGGCGCCGGGCACGAGGAAGGGAACACACTGATGGAACTGGATGCGAACTTCGTGGTCGACGCCCCGATCGACGCCGTATGGAACACGGTCATGGCCGACCTCGCGAGGACGGCGACGGTCATCCCCGGCGCCGAGGTCACCGAGAAGGTCTCCGACACCGTCTACAACGGACAGGTCAGGGTGAAGGTCGGCCCGCTCTCGATGACGTACCGGGGACAGGTCGAGCTCGTCTCCCGCGACGACGCGAACCACGTCGCCGTGCTCAAGGGCAAGGCGCTCGAGAAGGGCGGCCAGGGCTCGGCCGACGGCACCGCGACGATCTCGCTCACCGCCGACGGCGAGCGGACGCGCGGCAGCCTCAAGGCAGACATCGGCCTGTCCGGCCGGGTCGCCGCGATGGGCAAGGGCGTCATCGACAGCGTGACGAAGCAGATGGTCCCCGTCGTCGTGCAGAACATCGAGACGCTCATCGCCGGCGGCGACACCGCCGGGAACGCGGAGACCGCCGGCGGGGCGATCAACGGCCTCGCGATCGCCCGGGGGGTCATCGGCTCGATGTTCCACCGCGACAAGGGGGAGAAGGCGGACGAGCGGGCCGCCGCGGACTAGCCGGTGCGGGACATCCTCGACGCCCTGCTCGAGGCCTGGCGGTCGGGAGCGACCGTCGGCCTCGGGACCGTCGTGCGCACGTTCAAGTCGGCGCCGCGCGATCCCGGCGCCGCGATGCTCGTCACCCCCGACGGGACGACCGCGGGCTCGGTTTCCGGCGGCTGCGTCGAAGGAGCGGTCTACGAGCTCGCGAGCGCCGCGATCGCCGGCGCGCCCCCGGTGCTCGAGCGGTACGGGATCAGCGACGACGACGCGTTCGCCGTGGGGCTGAGCTGCGGCGGCATCCTCGACGTCTTCGTCGAGCCGGTGAGCCGCGCGACGTTCCCCGAGCTCGAGGCGCTCGCCGATGACGTCCGAGCCGGCCGGCCGGTCGCCGTCGCGACGGTCATCGAGCACGTCGACCCCGCCCGCGTCGGCCGTCGCCTCGTCGTCCGGCCCGACCGGGTCGAGGGCACGCTCGGCAGCCCCGACGCGGACCGGCGCGTCGGCGAGGACGCCCAGGCGCTCCTCTCGCAGGGCGCGACGACGACGCTCCATTACGGCCCCGAGGGCGAGCGCCTCGGCGAGGGGATGCGGGTCTTCGTCAGCAGCCTCGCGCCGCGTCCCCGGCTCATCGTGTTCGGCGCGATCGACTTCGCCTCCGCGCTCGCCAGGCTCGGCGGCTTCCTCGGCTACCGGGTCACGGTGTGCGATGCGCGGCCCGTGTTCGTCACCGAGGCGCGGTTCCCCGGCGTCGACGAGCTCGTCGTCCGCTGGCCGCACGAGTACCTCGCCGAGGAGATCGAGGCGGGCCGGGTCGACGACCGGACCGTCGTCTGCGTGCTCACCCACGATCCGAAGTTCGACGTCCCCGCGCTGCGGGTCGCGCTGCGCGGCCCGCGCCTCGCCTACCTCGGCGCGATGGGCTCCCGCCGGACGCACGAGGACCGCGTCCGGCGCCTGCTCCAGGCCGGTCTCGACGCGGAGGAGATCGCCCGGATCGCGAGCCCGATCGGCCTCGACCTCGGGGCCCGCACCCCGGAGGAGACCGCCGTCTCGATCATGGCCCAGGTCATTCAGCTGCGCCGCGGCGGCACCGGTGCGCAGCTGTCCGACGAGTCGGGCCCGATTCACCGCGGCTCGGATGCGGCCGAGGATCCGGTGCCGCTCGTCAGTCCAGGAGCATGACCTCGACGACGTCGCCCGCGCCGACGCGCTCGACCTCCGCCGGGACGATCGCGAACGCCTCGGCGAGCGCGAGGCCACCCGCACGGTTCGAGATCGAGCCGCCGGGGTGCGCGGGCGCGACGCTCCATCGCGCCGGGTCGGCCCGGTCGACGCGAGCGGGGAGGTACTGCCGCCGGCGCGGGGGCGGGGTCCAGGCGACGGCGGCGGGCAGCGCGATCCTCGGGCGCTCGAGCACGGCGGCGCCCTGCATCGCGAGGAGCGCTGGCCGGACGAACACCTCGAAGGACACCGCGACGGACACCGGATTCCCCGGCAGCCCGAAGAGCAGCGCGCCATCCGGCGAGACGCCGAAGCCCTGCGGCTTGCCTGGCTGCATCGCGACCTGGGCGAACGCCATCGCCCCGCTCGGCCCGAGCGCCTGCTTCACCGGCTCGTAGGCGCCCGCGCTCACCCCGCCGGACATGATCGCCGCGTCGATGCCGAGGTCGATGGCGCGGCGCAGGGCCGCCACGAGCTCGGCCGGGTCGTCGCCGACGGCGGCGCGGAGCACGACCTCGCCGCCGGCCTCCGCGACGCGGGCCGCGAGGACGAACGAGTTCGACTCGGGGATCTGGCCGCGCAGCAGCGGCTCGCCGGGCGGCACGAGCTCGGCTCCGGTCGAGACGATCGCGACGCGCGGCCTCGCCGAGACCCGGACCGTCGCGACGCCCGCCGCTGCGATCGCCGAGAGCTGGAGCGCGCCGACGCGGATGCCGCCCGGCAGCACGGTGTCGCCGACCGCCGCATCGGCGCCGGCGAGCCGCACGTCCCCGCCGGGACGCGGCTCGGCGAGCACGCGCACCGTCCCGCCGACGACCGCGGCGAAGCCCTCCGCGGTGTCCTCGACGGGGACGACGGCGTCGGCGCCGGACGGCAGCGGCGCGCCGGTCATGATCCGCACCGCCTGCCCGGGCCCGACCGCGGGATCCTCCGCGGATCCCGCCGGCACCTCACCGACGACCTCGAGCACCGCCGGCGCCTGCCTCGTCGCCCCCCGCACGTCAGCGCGACGCACCGCGAAGCCGTCCATCGCCGAGTTGTCGAAGACCGGGATCGGGACGGCGGCGCGCAGCGGCACCGCGAGCGTCCGCCCGAGGGCCTCGCCGATCCCGACCTCCTCGGTCGGGAGCGGCCGGACCGCGGCGAGGACGATGGCCTGCTGCTCCTCGACCGACCTCATGCCGGCACGCGGGCGGCGGGGCGCAGCGCGACCTCGCGCTGCCGACCGCCGAGCCCGTCGACGAGGACGAGCCGGCCGAGGAGCGGCGTCCCCGCCCCGGTTACGAGCTTGATCGCCTCCGCGGCCATCATCGCGCCGAGCTGGATCGCGAGCGCGCCGAGGACGCCGACCGCCGAACAGCTCGGCGGCTCGCCCGCGGTCGCGGGATCGTGGAGGTCGGAGAGCACGATCGGCTCGACGCCGTCGGGCGGCGCGCTCCAGAACACGGTGAGCTGCGCGTGCCACTCCTGCACGGTCGCCCACACGAGCGGGACGCCGAGCGCCTCGCAGGCAGCCGCGACCGCGGCCCGGGTCGCCATCGTGTCGGAGCCGTCGAGGACGACGTGGCAGCCGGCGAGCAGCGCCGTCGCGTTCGACTCGTCGAGGCGGACCGCGTGCGGGACGACGACGGTCTCCGGCGAGACGGCGCGGATCGAGTCGATCGCGCTGTCGAGCTTCGGGCGGCCGACGTCGGGGACGCCATGGATGATCTGCCGGTGGAGATTGCTCAGGGCGACGGTGTCGTCGTCGACGAGGACGATCGTGCCGACCCCCGCCGCGGCGAGCGCGAGCAGCGCGGAGGAGCCGAGTCCGCCGGCGCCGACGACGCCGATGCGCGCCGCGGCGAGGCGCCGCTGGGAGGCCAGGCCGAATCCGGCGAGCGCCGAGTGCCGCAGCGTCCGCTCGCGCTCCGCCTCGCTCAGCGCCGGGACGGGCTCCACGATCGGCGGCAGACCCATGCCCGCAGTCTAACTCCGGTCGTCCTCCGCAGGTGCGGAGCGGTGCGCCGGTTGAAATCCGTGAATGCGGCGTTACGCTGGGCGGGTGCAGACCTTCCGGCTCGCGGAGGCGGCGCGACTGCTCGGCGTCAGCGACGACACCGTGCGGCGCTGGGTGGAGTCGGGCGCGCTCCCGACCACCGGCTCCGTCCCCGCCGAGATCCCGGGGAAGGCGCTCGCCGCGTTCGCGCTCGAGCGAGCGGGGGCCGCGCCGGATCCGACGGACCGGCTGAGCTCCGCCCGGAACCGCTTCGTCGGCATCGTCACGCGGGTCCAGCTCGACGGCGTCATGGCCCAGGTCGACCTGCAGGCCGGCCCGCACCGCGTCGTCTCGCTCATGTCCGCCGAGGCGGTCCAGGAGCTCGGGCTCGAGGTCGGCGCGCTCGGGGTCGCCGTCATCAAGGCGACGACCGTCATCATCGAGACCCCGAAGGACTGACATGCGCCTCGCCAGGACTCCATCGCTCCTCGCCGTCGCGCTCCTCGCCGCGACGGCCCTCGCCGGCTGCGGCTCGAACGCCGGGCCGGATGCCGGCCCGAGCCCGTCCGCGCCGTCCGCGTCGGCGGCGCCGCAGCTCAGCGGCGAGCTCACGATCTTCGCCGCGGCGTCGCTCAGGACCGCGTTCGAGCAGATCGTCGCCGAGTTCGAGCGGGCGAATCCGGGCGTGACGGTGCAACCGGTCGACTACGACGGCTCGAGCACGCTCGCGACCCAGCTCGAGGAGGGCGCCGCCGCGGACGTCTTCGCCTCGGCCGACCAGGCGAACATGCAGAAGGTCGTCGACGCCGGGCTCGTCACCGGCGACACCCCGCTGTTCGCGACGAACACGCTCGTCATCGCCGTCCCGAAGGGCGACCCGGCGGGCATCGAGACGCTCGCCGACCTCGCCGACCCCGCCCGGAGGGTCGTGCTCTGCGCGCCGGAGGTTCCGTGCGGCAGCGCCGCGCACAAGCTGCTCGACCTCGCGGGCGTCGTGGTGACCCCGGTGAGCGAGGAGCAGAACGTCACCGCGGTGCTCACCAAGGTCGCCTCAGGGGAGGCGGACGCGGGGCTGGTCTATGCGACCGACGCGGCCGGCGACGCGGAGGACGTCGACGCGATCGTCCCCGAGCAGGCCGCACAGGTCGTCAACAGGTACCCGATCGCGGTGCTCGACGGCGCGCCGAATCCGGAGGCGGCGGCCGCGTTCGTCGCGTTCGTGGCGGGCCCGGAGGGGCAGGCGATCCTGCAGCGCCTCGGCTTCGGGAAGCCCTGAGTCGGGAGGCCGCGCATGCGCCGCAGCGGGCGGGCCGGGGTGCCGGCGTGGATCGCCGCGCCCGCGATCGTCGCCGTCGGATTCCTCGCGCTCCCGCTCCTCGCGCTGCTCGGGCGCACCGACTGGTCGACGTTCTGGTCCGACATCGCCTCCGAGGCCTCGGTCCAGGCGCTCTGGCTCTCGGTCTGGACGGGCCTCCTCGCGACCGCGCTGTGCGGCGCGATCGGCATCCCGCTCGCGGTCCTCATCTCACGCGCCCGGCCGTGGCTCGCTGGGCTGCTCCGCGCGCTCACGATCATCCCGCTCATCCTCCCGCCGATGGTCGGCGGCGTCGCCCTGCTCTACCTCCTCGGGCGCAACGGCTGGCTCGGGCAGGCGCTCGGCGCCGTCGGGGTGCAGCTGCCCTTCACCTCGGCGGCGGTCGTCATCGCGCAGGTCTTCGTCGCCTTCCCGTTCCTCGTTATCGCGGTCGAGGGGGCGCTGCGCGAGCTCGACCCCGCGCTGCCGGAGGTCGCCGCCGATCTCGGCGCGACGCCGTCGCAGACGCTCCTGCGGGTCACGCTCCCGCTCGCCGCGCCGGGCATCGTCGCGGGGCTCACGCTGTGCTTCGCGCGCGCGGTGGGCGAGTTCGGCGCGACGGCCCTCTTCGCCGGCAACCGGCAGGGCGTGACCCGCACGATGCCGCTCGCGATCTACACGGCGTTCAACGGCAGCGGCGTCGAGCGCGGCGCGGCGATCGCGCTCTCGGTCCTCCTCCTCGTCGTCGCCGTCGCGGTGCTCGTCGCGGCGCGGGCGTGGCGGCCGGGCTCCACGGGCCGGTGAGGCTCTCGGAACGGTCCCTTCGTCTCGGACTCCGGCCTCGCTCAGGGACCGCCCTTCGGTCGCTGAGCGAGCGAAGCGAGACGAGGCGGGCCCCTCAGCCGAGCGCGAGCAGCGCCCCCGCCGCGATCGCGAGGACGAGTCCCGCGTACTGCACCGGGGCGATCCGCTCCCTGAGCACGAACCGCGCGAGCACGATCGTCCCGATCGGGTACAGCGCGGTGAGCACGCCCATGACCGAGAGGTCGCCGATCCGAACGCCCCAGAGCAGGCCGCCGTTCGCGATCGCGTCGACGACGCCGCAGGCTGCCGCGAGCGCGAGCCCGATCCGGACCACTCGCCGATCGGTCGCCGTCCGAGGGGCATCCCCGCGCCGCCGCGCCGCCGCGACCGCGGCGAGCACACCGGCGAGCGCGAGCATGACGACCGCGTTCGTCCCCCGGTTCGCGATCATCGGCCACACGCCGGAGTCGTCCGGCGCGAGATCGATGACGATGAGGAACGTCCCGATCATGATCCCGGAGCCGATCGCCATGATCACCCCGCGGAGGCTCGGCCGCACCGCCCCCTCCTCCTTGACGAAGCCGACGAGGACGATCGCGACGACGCCGAGCGCGAGGCCGATCCAGCCGAGCCAGCTGATCGTCTCGCCGCGGACGACCGCGACGGCGACGGGGACGACGGCGGAGACCGCCGCGGTGAGCGGCGAGAGGATGCTCATCGGCCCGATCGCGAGACACGCGTAGAGCAGGCCGATCGCGATCGCCCCGCAGACGCCCGAGACCGCCCCGTAGCCGAGCGCCTCCGCCGAGAGCCGGCCGGGGATCGCGATCGCGAGGAGCAGGAACACGATGAGGCCCACCGCCGAGGCGAGGCCCGTCGCGAGGACCGGCCCGAGGCGCTTCGCGGTGAGCCCGCCGAGGAAGTCCGCGGTGCCGAAGACGAACGCGCTCGCGAGACCGACGACGACCGTGAGCACCGGAAGAGCCTAGTCCGGGAGCGCCTCGTGCTCGCCCGCGCGGCGCTGCCCGCCGCGCGGGATGAACGCCGCGACGAGCGCGCTCCCGAGCGAGGCGAGGAGGCCGAGGAGGAATGTCACGCGGAACGCGGCCGCGTCCGGCACCGCGACGCCGCCGAGCTGGGTCGTCATGCCCGCGAGCACCGCGCCGACGACCGCCGAGGCGATCGTCGTGCCGAGCGAGCGCATGAGCGTGTTGAGGCCGTTCGCCGCGGCGGACTCGGTCACCGGCACCGCCCGCATGATGAGCGTCGGCATCGCCGCGTACGCGATGCCGATGCCGACGCCGGTGACGATGCTCGCGACGAGCGCGGCCCACAGCGAGGGGATGCCGACGAGGCAGACCGCGTACGCCGCGCCCTGGACGAGGGCGCCCGCGATGAGCATCGCCTTCGGCCCGACCGCGCGGATGAGCCGCCCGGAGATCGGCGAGAGGATGAGCATCATGAGGCCGGACGGCAGCAGGATGAGGCTCGTCGACAACAGGTCGAGCCCGAGCCCGATGCCGGTCCCCGCGGGGATCTCGAGCACCTGCGGGACGCCGATGTTGAACGCGAACAGCGCGAAGCCGAGACACACCGAGGCGAGATTCGTGAGCAGCACCGGCGCGCGGGCGGCGACGCGCAGGTCGACGAGGGGATTCCCGTCGCGCAGCTCGTACCAGCCCCAGACGAGGAGCACGGCGAGCCCGCCGAGCCCGGTGCCGAGCGTGGCGGGCGAGGCCCAGCCCCAGTCCGACCCCCGGGAGAGCGCGAGCAGGCACCCCGCGAGGCCGAGCGCGAGCCCGATCGCGCCGGCCCAGTCGAATCGGCCGGGCGAGCGCAGGACGCTCACCGGGACGAGCGCGAGGATGAGCACGAGGCACAGCGCGCCGAGCGCGGCCGCGATCCAGAACAGCAGGTGCCAGTCGGCGTGCTCGGCGATGACCGCCGAGAGCGGGAGGCCGATCGCGCCGCCGATGCCGAGCGTCGCCGACATGAGCGCGATGCCGCTGCCGAGCCGCCGCTCGGGGAGCACGTCGCGCATGATCGAGATGCCGAGCGGGATGACGCCCATGCCGGCGCCCTGCAGGCCGCGTCCGACGATGAGCCAGACGAGCCCGGGGGAGGCCGCCGCGACGACCGAGCCGGCGATCATGATCGCGAGCATGACGAGCGCGATCCGTCGCTTGCCGACCATGTCGCCGAGCCGTCCCGCGATCGGCGTCGCGATCGCCGCGACGAGGAGCGTGATCGTGACGACCCACGCCGTGTCGGAGCGCTCCGCGTCGAGCAGCTCGGGAAGGTCGGCCTGGATCGGCACGATGATCGTCTGCATGAACGAGGCGGTGAGGCCGCCGAGGGACAGCGCGGCGACGACCGCCCCGGGCGGGACGGTCCTGCGCAGTCGGCGGCGTTCGCGCTCAGCATCCACAGTTCGTCCCGTCCTCATCCGCCGCGTCGGAGGTCGCTCCTAGACTCGCCGCATGGTCGAGTCCGAGACGCCCCTTGGTGTCCTCCAACGAGTCTGGGGCTATCCGTCATTCCGCGGCGACCAGGCCGAGATCATCGACACCCTCGTCGGGGGCGGCGACGCGCTCGTGCTCATGCCGACCGGGGGCGGGAAGTCGCTGTGCTACCAGGTCCCCGCGCTCGTCCGGCCGGGCGTCGGCGTCGTCGTCTCGCCGCTCATCGCGCTCATGCAGGACCAGGTCGACGCGCTCGCCGCCCTCGGCGTGCGCGCCGCGTTCCTCAACTCGACGCAGGATCCGCAGCAGCGCCGCGAGGTCGAGGCCGCGCTGCGCGCCGGCGAGCTCGACCTGCTCTATCTCGCGCCGGAGCGGCTCGCCGTGCCCGGCACCGCCGAGCTGCTCGACGTCGCGCGGATCGCGCTCTTCGCGATCGACGAGGCGCACTGCGTCGCGCAGTGGGGCCACGACTTCCGGCCGGACTACCTCGGGCTCTCGATGCTCCACGAGCGCTGGCCGGGCGTGCCGCGGATCGCGCTCACCGCCACGGCGACGGCGCAGACCCGCGCGGAGATCGTCCAGCGGCTCCGGCTCGGCGAGGCGAGGCAGTTCGTCGCGAGCTTCGACCGGCCGAACATCCGCTACCGCATCGCGCCGAAGGACCAGCCGCTCCAGCAGCTGCTCCGGCTCATCCGCGAGGAGCACCCGGGCGACGCCGGCATCGTCTACTGCCTCTCCCGCGCCTCGGTCGAGCGCACCGCGGAGGCGCTCATCGCCGCCGGCATCGAGGCGCTCCCCTACCACGCGGGCCTCGACCCGCTCGTCCGGCGCCGGAACCAGGCCCGGTTCCTCCGCGAGGACGGCATCGTCATGGTCGCGACGATCGCGTTCGGGATGGGGATCGACAAGCCGGACGTCCGCTTCGTCGCGCACCTCGATCTGCCGAAGTCGGTCGAGGGCTACTACCAGGAGACCGGTCGGGCGGGCCGCGACGGCCTGCCGTCGACCGCGTGGCTCGCCTACGGCCTCCAGGACGTCGTCCAGCAGCGTCGGATGATCGACCAGTCCGACGGCTCCGCCGCGCACCGCCGCAGCCTCGCCGCCCACCTCGACGCGATGCTCGCGCTGTGCGAGACGACCTCGTGCCGTCGCGCGCAGCTGCTCCGCTACTTCGGGCAGGACGCGCCGGCCGCGTGCGGCAACTGCGACACCTGTCTCGATCCGCCGGAGTCCTGGGACGGCACGGTCTCGGCGCAGAAGCTCCTCTCGACCGTCGTCCGGCTCGACCGGGAGCGGCGGCAGCGCTACGGCGCCGGCCAGCTCATCGACATCCTGCTCGGCAGGGACACCGAGCGCATCCGCCAGCTCGGGCACGACGCGCTCGCGACCTACGGCATCGGCACCGAGCTCTCCGAGGCGGAGTGGCGCGGCGTCGTCCGGCAGCTGCTCGCCCAGGGGCTCCTCGCGGTCGGCGACGAGTACGGGAGCCTGCGGATCACCGAGGAGAGCGGCGCCGTGCTCCGCGGCGAGCGGCCGGTCATGCTCCGCAAGGATGTCGGCACGCGCGGCGCGGGCCGGACGAAGGGCGCGCCGCGCGGCGCCCCCGCCGACCTCCCCGCCGCGATGCAGCCGCTCTTCGAGGCGCTCCGCGCCTGGCGCAGCACGGTCGCGAGAGAGCAGAACGTCCCGGCCTACGTCGTGTTCGCCGACGCGACGCTCCGCGGGATCGCGGCGGTGCGGCCGACGACGCTCGACGACCTCGCGCTCGTCTCCGGCGTCGGGGCGAAGAAGCTCGAGAGCTACGGCGACGCCGTCCTCGAGATCGTCCGCGCCGCGGCATAGCGGAGGCTCCGAGGCCTGCCACAAGTCCGATCACCGCAGTCCGCGGCGGCGCTGTGGGAGCGCGACAGCGTTCAGGTCCGATCGCTGTCCGAAGCCTACGATGACCGCATGACGACGATCGACGCCGAACGCGAGATCCCCGCAGGCTCCGAGAACGGCCCGGCCGCCGCCGACGCCCCCGGCGTCGACGTCGCCGCGCTCGGAGAGCGGCTGCTCGGCCGCTGGGCCGAAGCGCGCCGCGAGGCCCGCCGCGTCGCGCAGCATCCCTGGCTCACCCGGGTCCCGGGCGAGTCGGTCCCCGAGCACCGCGACCGGACGATGCGCGCGCTCCACCTCCTCGTCGAGACCGGGGGCGCCGCGAAGGCGTTCCCGAAGCGGCTCGGCGGCGACGACGACCACGGCGGGAACATCGCCGCGTTCGAGGAGCTCGCGCTCGGCGACCCGAGCGTCGGCATCAAGGGGGGCGTGCAGTGGGGCCTGTTCGGCGCCGCGGTCCTCCACCTCGGCACGGAGAAGCACCACGACGCGTTCCTCCCCGACATCATGTCGCTGCGCGTCCCCGGCTCGTTCGCGATGACCGAGACCGGGCACGGCTCCGACGTCGCCTCGATCGGCACGACCGCGACGTACGATCCGCAGACGCAGGAGTTCGTCATCCACACGCCGTTCCGCGGGGCGTGGAAGGACTACCTGGGGAACGCCGCCGAGCACGCGCTCGCCGCGGTCGTCTTCGCGCAGCTCATCACCCGGGGCGAGAGCCACGGCGTCCACGCGTTCTACGTCCCCATCCGCGACCCGGAGACGAAGGCGTTCCTCCCCGGCGTCGGCGGCGAGGACGACGGGGTCAAGGGCGGCCTCAACGGCGTCGACAACGGCCGGCTCCACTTCGACCACGTCCGCATCCCCCGCTTCAACCTGCTCGACCGCTACGGCAGCGTCGCCGAGGACGGCACCTACTCGAGCCCGATCAAGAGCCAGGGGCGTCGCTTCTTCACGATGCTCGGCACGCTCGTCCAGGGCCGTGTCTCGCTCGACGGCTCCGCGCTCGTCGCCGCGAAGCTCGGCCTCACCATCGCGATCAAGTACGCGGACGTGCGCCGCCAGTTCGCGCCGGAGCGCGGCGCGCAGGAGACCGTGCTCCTCGACTACGGCCGCCACCAGCGCCGCCTGATCACCCGCCTCGCCGAGGTCTACGCGATGGCGTTCGCCCACGAGGAGCTGCTGCGGAGATTCGACGAGGTGTTCAGCGGCCGCGCGGACACCGACGAGGACCGTCAGGACCTCGAGACGCTCGCCGCCGCGCTCAAGCCGCTCTCGACCTGGGCCTGTCTCGACATCCTCCAGGAGTCCCGCGAGGCGTGCGGCGGCCAGGGCTTCCTCGCCGTCAACCGGATCGCCCCGCTGCGGGCGGACATGGACATCTGGGTCACCTTCGAGGGCGACAACAACGTGCTCCTCCAGCTCGTCGGCAAGCGGCTGCTCACCGACTACGCGAAGCGGATGTCGAAGCCCGACGCCGCGACGATCCGCCGCTACGTCGCCGACCAGGTAGAGGAGGCCGTCGTCGGCCGCACCGGCCTCCGGCAGCTCGGGCAGAACCTTCGCGACTTCGGCTCGAAGGGCCGCAGCGTCCTCGGCGTCCGAGACACCGAGGCGCAGCGGCAACTGCTCACCGACCGGGTCGAGACGATGGTCGCCGAGGTCGCCGGGGCGCTGCGCGCCGCGCGCCGGATGAGCCCCGCGGACGCCGCGGAGCTCTTCAACCGGCACCAGAACGACCTCATCCTCGCGGCCCGCGCGCACGGCGAGCTCCTCCAGTGGGAGGCGTTCACCGACGCGGTCGAGGCGACCGAGGACGAGGGCACCCGGCAGGTGCTCACCTGGCTGCGCGACGTGTTCGGCCTCGGCCTCATCGAGGCGAACATCGGCTGGTACCTCATGAACGGCCGGATCTCCGCCAACCGCGCCCGGGCGATCACCGACTACATCGACGGCCGGCTGCTCCCGCGACTGCGGCGGCACGCGGTCGACCTCGTCGACGCGTTCGAGATCCCCGACGCGCTCATCGGCGCGCCGATCGCGCTCGGCGAGGAGGCGGCCAGGCAGGACGAGGCCCGCGCATACCAGGCGCGCCCGCGCGCCGCGTCCTAGCCTGTCCTCATCCTCTGCCTCATGCCCGCCGACCCCTGGGGGCAGCGGTTCGACCGGCCGCTGCGCGGCTGAGCGCGAGCGCGGCGCCGCCGACGAGCAGCAGCGCCGCCGCCGCGATGCCGGGGCCGCTCGGGTCGGCGCCGGTCGGCGGGAGCGGCTCGACGGCGGTCGCGACCGCCGAGAACGGTCCCGTCCCGTACGCGGATTCGGCGGCGACCCGGAACTCGTACGCGGTGAAGCCGCCGAGCCCGGTGACCGTCGCGCTCGGCGTCGTGCCGCTCTCGCCTGAGAACGTCGACCAGACCGCCGCTCCCGCCTCGCGGAACTCGACGACATAGCCGCTCAGCGCCGCGTCCCCCGAATCCGTCGGCGGCGTCCAGCCGAGCGCGGCCTCGCCGGCGCCCGGCGTCGCGGTGAGGCCGGTCGGCGCGCCGGGGAACTGCGCCTCGACGGCGCCGATGTCGAGGCGGCCGCCGGAGACGCGAGGCTCGCCGCGCTGATCGAGGGCACCGGGCACGGCGAACGCGGGGTCGGCGCCGCTCACGACCGGGCTTCCGGGAACGGGCAGGTGGCTCGGGGTCGGCCCGCCGTTGTCGGCGAGCGGACCGAGGCCGGGGTCGATGCCCTCGACGTTGCCGGTGCCGGCGGCGAGCGCCGCGACGGTGTCGGCATCGGTCGGGTCGACGAACTCGACGAGGCTCCAGTCGATCGCCGAGCCGGCGGGGACGGCGAGGTCGGGCGCCGAGGGGCTCGTGCCGACGTTCCCGCCGACGACCGTGTCGAGGAGCGCGAGCGTCCCGGCGCCGCAGCCGCAGCCCGAGGCGTCGACGACGGGGTAGTCGGCGGCCGCGTTCCCGGT